>Ga0209335_10001631_pt1 | contig 25491 bp, 12 predicted proteins | sample COG_09_FD_184753 | JGI IMG/M metagenome (GOLD analysis project Ga0209335, IMG submission 184753) | Pelagic Microbial community sample from North Sea - COGITO 998_met_09 (SPAdes) (version 2) | ecosystem: Environmental > Aquatic > Marine > Neritic zone/Coastal water | place: Helgoland, sampling...
CTCAACAAATAATGCTACTTACTCAACGGGTAATACCATTACGATCAATGTTGTTTTTAGTGAAGTTGTTACAGTTAACACAGCTCTTTTTCAAGATGATGGAACTGGAAGACCAAGGCTTACCTTAGAAACAGGTTCGTTTGATCAAGAAATAAATTATTTTAGTGGAAGTCCAAATGATACTTTAACATGGAATTATGTAGTTGCAGCTGGCAATAATAGTAATGACTTAGATGTATTTAGCACTAGTTCCTTGGTGTTAAATGGTGGAACAGTAAAAGATGCAGGCGGAAATAATGCGACTTTAGCATTACCAACACCCGGTGGAACGAATTCGCTATCTGCAAACAAAGATTTAGTTATTGATACCCAAGGACCTACGGTGGTATCTGTTAGTTCTACAACTGATGATGGTGCTTATAACCTAGGTGATACCATCAATGTAACCGTTACCTTTGATGAAGTGGTAATTGTTACAGGTAATCCACAAATTATTTTAGAAACAGGTAGTATGGATCGGGAAGGTGAGTATTCTAGCGGAACCAATTCAACTACATTATTATTTAAATATATTATTAAATCCGGTGATAAAAGTAGTGATTTGGGATATGTAAGTACTTCATCTCTTATTTTAAATGCAGGTTCAATCAATGATTCTCGAGGTAATTTTGCCACCTTAACGTTACCAACGCCAGGAGCTACAAACTCTTTAAGTGCTAATAAAGCCATCGTCATTGATAATATTGTACCATTGATGAGAGAAGTGGCTGAAGGCAGTCTAGTCTCAAGTGTTGATTTAGATTACCAAAGTAATAATACGAGTCTTAATCTAGCATGGTCTGGTTCTGATGATAATTCCGGTGTTAATAATTATGAGTATGCCCTAGGTACTTCTAAAGGTGGAACTGAAATTATTAATTGGGTTAATGGATCATCAACGTCTATTTCTCTTGCTAGTCTTAGTTTGACTGAAGCTACAAAATATTATGCATCTGTGCGAGCCACAGACAAAGCAGGTAATGTATCTGCGGTGATGACAGGTGATGGAATTTCTATTGATCTAACAGTCCCTACTGCTGGTAATGTTAACGATGGTTTAGGTTTAGATATTTCTTATACTTCTGCATTAAATAGTTTATCAGGTAATTGGAGTGGCTTTAGTGATGCTGTGAGTGGCATTGCTGAATATCACTATGCAATTGGTACAGAGTTAGATAGTACGAATGTTAAAGATTGGACCAGTAATGGTTTGGATACGTCATTTACCTATACAGAATATGAACTTATTAATACTCAAGTTTATTATTTATCGGTCAAAGCTATTGATAACGTAGGAAATATATCAGATACTGTTAGCTCTAATGGTGTGATTTCAGACCAAGAGAAACCAATGGTTGGAATTGTGATAGATGGAATTGGTATTGATAAAGCTTTTACTAAGGAAGATACAATTTATGCTAGTTGGAGTGGCTTTGCGGATTCCTTAAGTGGAATCAATCGTTATGAATATGCCTTAGGTACATCTCCTGGTTATACAGATATGATTTCTTGGACAGACAATGGCAATCTAAATAATGCGGCCTTAAGTGTCCTATTAAAAGATGGAGAAAGCTATTACGTATCTGTAAGAGCCGTTGATCAAGTAGGCAATGCTAGTGAAGTTAGCAGCAGTGACGGGGTTATGGCTGATTTTATGCCACCATCCATTATTGAGGTTTCAGTAGAAGAAGGTAGCTTATTGTCGGTATTAAGTGATGCTAGAATATATTTTACGATTTCTGAGCCAATAATATTTGCTTCAGCAAAAGTGGAATCTAGACAAGGTGATACAGTTAAAGATTCTTTAATTTTATTTGACCAATCAAAGGCTGTAAAGGTTACTACAAAATTAGTATCAGTAAAAGTTGATCGATTTACTAGTGGTGATAAGATAACTATTAATATAGGTGGATTAACAGATTTAGCAGGTAATGTGACAAATAATCAGATTTTTGTTTACGATGTATCGCTCTTAGGTGATTACGACCTTGATGGTGATATAAGTATTATGGATTTGAATACTTTTATTAATGGATGGAATACAGGAGACACTAGTTTAGAACTAGGCCCAACGCTAGGTACTGTACCGAACTTAAAATTAGTACCTGATTCAACATACAATTCAAGAGATATGATGTCATTCACTCGTATGTGGCATTGGAATACCAATAAATTAAGTAAACAGCAAACAAAAATGATTGCAGATCAAGGTACTAGTTTAAATGCTGTGATCGAGCCTGATCATATCGTTTTTAATCCACCAAAAGGAACACAAGCGATAGAGTTGATCTTAGATTATCCAGCTATGAATATTCAGTTTGATATAACTCAAGAAAAGGGCATTAGTGATGAAGGACTGGCCTTATCTAATGTGGATACATTGAATGGACGTTTGGTTTATCAGGTTGGTTATTTTGAAGAAAATAATGTACCAATACGTATTAACACGAAACATTTACAGAAAAATGATATTGCAGTAAATTTAACCTATCAGTTCATTGGAAAAGATAATAGAATCTTAAGTGCTGGTAGTGAAATCATGGATATCACTCCTGTTCCAAGCGAATTTGCACTGCATGATAATTATCCAAATCCGTTTAATCCAATAACGACTATCAACTATGATCTTCCCAAAGATGCGTATGTTAACTTAGTTATTTATGATATTATGGGTAGGGAAGTCGCCAATCTAGCAAATAAAGAAATGTCAGCGGGGTTTCAAACGATGACATGGAATGCTCGTAATAATGCAGGCGTTCTAGTCTCAGCTGGTATCTATTTTTATCAGATCCAGACCCGAGACTTTGTTAAAACTAAGAAAATGATTCTGCTCAAATAAAATAAATCTATTTTTTCTTTAGTTCTTCTTCTTCCAATATTTATATTCCTCTTAACCATTGAGGAGGTTCGAATGCGTAATTCAATACGATTAGTGTTTATTTTTAATATAATTCTTTTTACAATCATATTTGGTCAATCTAAAAAGTCAAATTTATGGGATGATAAAAATTTTGATGGATTAGAGTTTCGGAGCATAGGCCCAGCTTTAATGTCAGGTAGAATTTCAGATATAGCTATACATCCCGAAGATGAGAATACATGGTATTTAGCTGTTGGCTCTGGCGGGGTTTGGAAAACAGTTAATGCAGGTATTACCTGGACACCTATATTTGACGATCAAGGCTCTTATTCAATTGGCTGTGTAACAATTGATCCTAATAATCCAAATATAATTTGGGTCGGTACAGGCGAAGATTTAGGTGGTCGCCATTTTGGTTACGGTGATGGAATTTACAAATCTGAAGATGGTGGGAATACTTGGACCAACATGGGATTAAATAATTCGGAGCATATCTCTAAGATTGTTATTCATCCTAACGATTCAAATACAATATGGGTCGCTTCTCAAGGACCGCTTTGGAGCAAGGGTGGTGAAAGAGGCGTATATAAGTCAACTGATGGTGGAAAGAACTGGAAATCAATACTTAATGATAACGAATGGACTGGCGCTACAGAACTGGTTCTAGATCCTAGAGACCCAGATCGTATTTATGTTGCAATGTGGCAAAGACAGCGAACGATAGCTGCTTATATGGGCGGTGGACCTGGAACTTCAATCCAGCGAAGTGAAGATGGCGGAAATACTTGGAAGAAATTAGTGCAAGGCTTACCTACCTCTAATATGGCAAAAATAGGTTTAGATATTTCAAAGCATGACCCTGATATTTTATATGCTGCTATTGAACTGGATAGAAGAACAGGTGGTGTATATAAGTCAGTAGATCGTGGCGAAACATGGAATAAACAATCGGATGCTGTTGCAGGAGCAACGGGGCCACATTACTATCAAGAATTATATGCCTCACCTCATTATTTTGATCGGCTCTATTTAATGGACTCAGGTTTACAAATCTCAAATGATGGTGGTAAAACATTCTATCGAATGAATGAAAAAAATAAACATGGCGATAACCATGCGATAGCTTTTAGAAAAGATGACCCAGATTATCTTTTAGTTGGATCAGATGGCGGCCTTTATGAATCGTTTGACCATACAAAAACTTGGCGCTTTATGGCAAATCTTCCATTAACACAGTTCTACGATGTTGCTTTGGATGATACGGAGCCATTCTATAATATTTTTGGAGGCACGCAAGATAATAGTACAGAGGGTGGACCTTCTCGAACCGATACATGGCAAGGTATACATAATTCCCACTGGAAAGTTGTTCTAAATTGGGATGGACACCAACCAGCAACTGAACCTGGCAACCCCAATATTATGTACGGTCAGCGTCAACAAGGAACTTTAGCGCGAATTGATATGATCACGGGAGAAGTTACAGACGTTCAGCCTCAACCTAGAGCTGGAGAAGTTTATGAAAGATTTAATTGGGATGCTCCAATCCTGGTGAGTCCTCATAAACCTTCACGTTTATATTTTGCTTCTCAACGCGTATGGAAATCAGATGACAGAGGCGATAGCTGGGAGCCTATTTCAGAAGATATTACGCGTGATCAAAATAGGTTTGACTTGCCTATTCTGGGTAGTAAACAAAGTTGGGATAATGCATGGGATGTTGGTGCAATGTCTAACTATAATACCATTTCAGCATTATCTGAATCACCTGTTAAGGCAGGCGTTATTTTTGCTGGAACGGATGATGGCTTTATTAATGTTACATATGATGATGGTAAATCTTGGCAGCAAATAGAAGTGAAAAAAATGCCAGGAGTACCTGCTACTGCTTACGTAAATGATATTAAAGCAGATAACTTTGATGTAAATAAAGTTTATGCGGTCTTAGATAATCATAAGTATGGCGATTATCAACCTTACATCTATGTAAGCAATGACAAGGGAAGGACCTGGAAGTCAATTACTTCAAACCTTCCTGGCCGAACATTGACCTGGCGAATCGTACAAGATCATGTTGAAAAAAACCTATTTTTTGCAGCTACGGAGTATGGCATTTACTTTTCTGTAAACGCTGGTAAAGCTTGGTCAAAATTAAATGGTGGTGTACCTACCATTTCATTTAGAGACTTAGCCATACATAAGCGCGAGAATGATCTTGTTGGAGCATCTTTTGGTCGAGGGTTTTATGTTTTTGATGATATTTCTGTATTTAGAGAATTGTCAAATAGTCAAATGAAGGATAAAGCGACACTTTTTTCAGTAAGAAAAGCATGGTGGTATATAGCCAGACCTTACTTAGGATTTAACGATCCTTGGAATGGTCTCAAAGGATCACAAGGTGACAGCTATTTTGTCGCACCAAATCCTCCATTTGGTGCAGTATTTACCTACCATTTAAGTGAAAGTCTTCTAACGAAAAAAGATATACGAACTAAAAAAGAATCAGCAACTATAAAAAAAGGTAAAGCTGTTGGATTCCCTGGTTGGAAAATCGTTGAATCAGAAAATAGAGAGTTGGATCCTAAAGTAATCATTGAAATTAAAGATAGCAATGACGATGTGGTAAGACGACTAGAAGGTCCAGCTTCAAAAGGATTTCATCGTATTGCTTGGGATTTACGTTATCCTTCACCAAATGCTATAATGGATGGAACTGCCTCAGTAAATACTTCAGGATTTTTAGCTCCACCGGGACAATATAGTGTGACAATTTTTACACAATTAGATGGGAAGGTTTCTAAAATATCTGATTCAAAAAACTTTGATGTAATTCCATTACGTAAAGGTGCTTTGGAAACTGAGTCTCATGAGAAGATTGCTAAATTTTGGCGTCAATACGAGCAAACTGCAAAAAGAGGATCCGCAATTCAGTTTGAAGTTGCTGAGCTTTTAAATAAAGTAAATCGTATGTATGTAGCAATGGGTCAATCCACTGGTGGGGTTGGTGAACTTGATAAGCGTCTATCCTCAATCCGAGGATCAATTCTAGATATGGATGAAGCATTAAATGGAAATAGGTCAAAAATGCAACCAGGTGAAAAGACCAATCCTACTGCAACGAGCAGGTTGGCGGTTGTACATCGAATTATAGAATATTCAACCTACGGTCCAACAAAAACTGCTATTGAAAATATTTCATTAGCGTCGTTAGGTTTAGATAAGATACAAAAACAATTGAATCAAAATAGTAATGATGTTGAATCACTTTTGAGGCGGATGGAGAAGGCTGGAACTCCATGGATCAAGGGCGCAGCAATCCCCAAGAAGTAGCAAAAAAGACCTAGAAAAAAGGCGATAAATCATTTATAGTATTTATTGCCTTTTTTACCTCTTAAAAGCTAAATTCCAAGTGGACAACGTATTTATTCGAGGCAATGATTTCGCATTACCAGTGTATCCTCGATCAAACCATATTATTGGATAAGCTTATGAAGCAAGGATTTAACTTTACATTAAGGTTTTCTTTTCTATTGATGCTCTTTGTGTTTTTTTCACCTACTTCATCTCTAGTTGCTCAAGAAGAATCATCTGAAGAAATATTTTGGGGTGATGATGAAGAAGAAGGCGAAATGGACTTTAGTGAAGATTTTGATGAGGAAGAATTTGGTGACGAAGAATTCGGTGATGAGGAGTTTGGTGACGAAGAATTCGGTGATGAGGAGTTTGGTGACGAAGAATTCGGTGATGAGGAGTTTGGTGACGAAGAATTCGGTGATGAGGATGATTTTTCAGAAGACTTTGCAGAGGAGCCTGAGGAAAGTCTTTCAGATGCTGCAAATCGTTTAGGGTATACTTTAAATATAATTGGATCATCTCCTGGATTTGTAAATCATCAATTAAGAACTTATAACTCTGGTATGGACTTTAGAGCGGCATTTGAATTTCCTATGTTATTATCGATGGGACCTTTTCGTTTTCGACTAGGCGCAGAAGTCGGCACATTTAAATTCACAAATTATAAACCTATTGGCGGCACATATTCAGGTATGCACATTACAGGAATCCTTTCTTTTCCTGCAGGGCCAGGTCAAGTGCGTCTTGGTGCAGGAATGGTTGGCAAGGGATTTGGCTTTATTGCTGAAAATTCTTATGGTTTTAAAGTTGGTGACTCAATCGATCTTCGATTAGGTCTTCGTTCTACAACTTCATTCAGTGCTTCAGATGATAAAAGTAATAAACTTGGTACGGTGAGCTGGATGGATGGAATTTTAGTTTTAGGCGTTAGTCTTTAAATAAGCTTCTAGTTTTATTTAACTAATAAAATGTCAAATTATATCAAATTATATTTATTAGCTCTTGTTAGCTTAACGACGCTATTTGCCCAAGGCCATAGTGGAGCCGTTCTTTCAATGGGCGGAACTAATAATGTAAATGGTTATTTTACAAATCAGACCACATACCTTTCATTTTCTTTTACCACGGATGACTTAGACACGGATGATTCAGGTTCTAATCCTGATGTAACTGATATAGAATTGAGGGCAGTAGTAAAAGCTGATGGAGCAAATCCCTCTGCAGCAAATATTAATAGTGGAAATTATGAGACTAGACTCCAGATATATTGGGAAACTGAAAATGGTTGTGACTCTGGTAATGCTGTAAATTTCTCATGTAACAGTATTGGCATAGGTGAAACATTTACATTCAAAGTTTATCAAAGCGCCATTGAAGGCCTTACTGGTTTTGATAATGGTAAAAGAATATTTTTCGCATTGTATTATAAAGGAACTGCAAACACAATAGACGTCGCTGATTTTTCTGGCTCAGGTATTAAATCAGGTACAAATGGTTTTTATTTAGATATTGATACCGAGGCTCCAACTTTAAGCAATATTAAAGAAAAAGATACCGATGAAAGCTATGCAAACAACGGTTTCTTTAAAGATTGGAAATTTAAATATACAGTTGGTGGTGAAGCTATCTCTTCAGGGACATTGACTTACACTAAAGTTAGCGGAGATGGAAATACTGTAAATGTGACTTCCGGTACTAATGGTGCTGATACTTTTGATAATGGTGAAACTGCAAGTACAAATCATGTTTATGGTGACAATAGTGTTGGAGGTGATCCAAGTCTAGTAACTAATACCTATTATAATATATCTATCATGGTCAGAGATGCTCGAAATAATGAAAGAACATACTCTTATTCAAATATGAAGTATGACACAACTGTTCCAACCGTTTCTCATTTAACTTCAACTGATGGTACTTATACAGAAAATGAAGTCGTTCCTATTACAGTTCATTTTAGTGAAGATGTGGCAAAAACTGGAACGCCAGCTCTTGCTTTAGAAACTGGGGCAAGCGATGCCAGTGTGAATTTTACAAGTGGAAATAATTCTAGTCAGTTTCTCTTTAATTACACAGTAGCAGATAATCATATAAATTTAGATTTAGATGTAAGTGATCGAAGCTCCTTATCAGGTACCATCAAGGATTATGCTGGTAATCAATATGTTGCTTCTAATGGGTTACCTGCAGATGGATCGAATAATCAGCTGGATGAACGTAATGATGTGATTGTTGATGGAGATGCACCTGCAAGTTTAGTATTAACATCAGTGACGCCAACAGGTGGAACGGTTACAGCAGGTAAATGGAATCTAACAAATACAGGTGTGGCAATAGTTGTTCCCTTAACAGATAGCGATAATTCACTAGATGGCGGAAAAATTACAATTGTAGCAACTGAAAGTGCTGCTAATAGTTTTGAAGACGTTATTGTTGATCAAGCAATAACGACTGGCGAGAGAGGTGCTGGAACAAAGACAATAAACCTTTCCAAGGATCAAATGACTGGTATCACAAATTATGCAGATAGTAAGACCATTTGGTTTACTGCAAAAACATATGATAAAGCTGGCAATATGACACAAGGGCCTACTACTTATAAGCTATTAGTTATTGATATTGCGGCACCGTATGTAGAACAAGTTGTGGGTACTAGCGGAACTTATAGATTGGGTGAAACTATAACTTTGACACTTGACTTCAGTGAAGCCATAACTTTGGCTGGGGGCGATCCAACTTTAACATTAAATACGACAGAAACTCATTGGAGCTTTACCGGTTCGGCAGATGCGGTTGCCACTGAAACCGCTGTGTCTGATGATGATATGACATTAACCTTCGATGTGACTGCATCTCATGTGTCGGGTGATCTAAATCATAAGTCAACAACAGCGCTTACTTTACCAGCAGGGGTAACAATTGTAGATGCGAATGGAAATAATGCAACATTGACGCTACCTGCCTTAGATGCAAATACAAATGGACCTCCAGTGTCAAAAGCTTTAGCTGAGGTTTTCAATATAATTATAGATGGAAAAGCGCCCACAGCGCAAGAAGTAACAGATGTCACCACAGAAGGTGGTGATTCCGTTGCGGTAGGATATTTAAATGCGGGTAATGATAAAATTTATGTAAAAGTACCTTTGGGGCCGGGAGGAGATGGGTCTTTAGCTTCAGGCCAAGTGATTCTATTGGCTGAGGTAGGAAGTGCGCCAGAAGATGATGACACAGTTCCTGGTCATGCAATTCAAACGATTGCTAGTAGTGATGTAACTAGGGGCTTTGATTTACCAATGGTGACCGAAGCTGAATTAGATGATATTACAGGTTTTACTGATGGGGCGGAAATATACTTTAATGCAATTACTAAAGACGCTGCAAGTACAGCTAATGTTAGAAATAGTACAACAAACACTGTAAGCTCTTCAACTTTAAAAGTTGATCAAGCAGTGCCTTTAACTGCAGCAATAGCTGCTGATAAACTAACCACTACCGGTGGGGTTGTTGTGGATGAATACTGGAATGCATCAAATACAGGTATTAGTGCAGAAGTATCACTGCCAAAATTAGCAAATGGAAATGAAGATACTTCTCTAGATGGCGGTCATGCGCAATTAGAAAAAAACATTAATAATGCAGGATGGGTAAGGATGGGTTCACCGGTTGAGATTACTGAGGCTGAAAGATTAGCTGCTAAAAAAACGTTAACCAATACTGCTGCCCACCTAGAAAAAGCTGGCCTCACTGAAGGTCATACGATAAAATTTAGAGCGGTCGTTTGGGATATTGCTGGCAATAGAGTGGATGGAGCAACGTATGGTACAACTTATACTGTGGATCAAGTCGTTCCTACTGTCGATGAGGTAACATCAGCCCAAACTGAAGGTAATCCCAAGTTGAAAGTAGATGAAACACTAGATATTCAAGTAACCTTTACTGAAGTGGTTAATGTAACAGGCACACCTAAGTTATTACTAGATACGGATGACGCACCTGGGTCTGTCTTATCTGAGGCCCTATACAATTCAGATACTGGTTCAGCATCACCTAAGTTTCGACTAACTGTTGCTACTAATAATTATAATAGAGATCTGAATTATAGATCTACAGTTTCTTTAGAATTAGATGGTGGAACGATTAGGGATGCAGCTGGTAATAATGCGACATTAACATTACGTGCATTGGATAATGCAAAAGCTTTGAAGCAAATGAAGGATTATTGGGTAGATGGAGTATTGCCGACTATCTTAACAGTTGGAGATGTGATTACTGCTGGCGATACAATTGTAGCTGGACATTGGAATTCTACAAATACAGGTTTAAAAGTAACGGTTCCATTGGAAACAGCAGATGTTAGTTTAGTGGGTGGTTTAGTTCAGCTTCAGGGTAGAGCGGTAGGTGATGGAGCTGATGGTGCTTGGGATAACTTTGGTCCAAGTACAACGATAGACGATGATGCTCATTTAAGTAAAGGTTTAATTGTAATGACTCCAACCAAAGCTCAATTTACTGGTTTAAATAGATTCACCGATGGTGACGTTGTATCATTTCGCGCTGTTGTAACTGATTTCAATGGTAACTCAAGTACTTTTACAACATCAAGCACACAAATTATTGTTGACCTCACCTATCCATCGACACCAGCAACCTACAAACCATCTAAAGTAAAATCTAGTATTACTTTTGGTGGTGCTGATGATGCAACTTATGGAATCTATTGGAACCAAAACCATAACGGTGTAAACATCACCATCCCATTCACAAATGATGCGTCATTATCAGGTGGATATCTACAATTTCAAGCAAGATCGACTACAGGTGGTACATGGATTCCAGTTGGCTTTAGGAAGACAATTACGCCAGCTCAAGTAGCAGCTGCAGCTGATCTAACATATTCTTTTGATACAGTAACCAGCATTGAAGCTCGTACTCAGCCAGATGGTACAGATAATGTTGGTGGTGACAACGAACAAGAATTTGGAATTGATAAAATTGATGGTTTTGGTAATGATAAAGTACTCTATTTTAGAGTCATGGTGGCTGATGCAGCTGGTAATAGTATATTTAGTGACGCATCAACCTCCACGCTTTATGTTGAAGAAAGAAGTCCAACAATAAATGAAGTCACATCATCTAGTGAGAACAAAGCTTATAAGGCCGCTGATAAAGTTAATCTTCAAGTGGTTAGTACTGCGGTCTACGCAGCGGATCCAAATATGACAGTAACGGGGACTCCGCAATTAAAACTTGAGACGGGAGCTATTGCTGATGCCTTAGTTAATTACACTTCAGGTTCAGGAAGTAAAATACTTCTTTTTGAGTATACGGTTGCAACAGGTCATACTTCAGCTGATCTTAATTATTTTGATGTCAATGCGCTCACATTAAATGCTGGCACTATTAAAGATCCTTATGGTAATGATGTAACCTTGACCTTGCCAACACTTGATAATGCGAATGCTTTAAAGCAAAAGAAAGATATTGAGATTGATACCACACCACCATCAGTCACTTTTACCTATGATGATCCTGATAGTTTGGTGCGTTTTGAAGATGGTCAAATGGTGATTACAGCAACTTTTACCGATGATATAGAATTCAATACTGTCCCAATTCTAACCGTTGATTTTCCAAATAATACTGCGGGTGATAAAACCAATGTTAACATGACCAGCACAACGACTAAAATTTTCACTTATAATCTTCCACTAGTTGATGAATCAGATGGACAAATAGCAGTTTCAATAACAGCTAAAGATAAAGCGTTAAATCCACTTATTGCTGACTCTGTTTTTGCAGATTCGATTGTAACCATAGACAATACAGACCCAATTGCTTTTACGACCGGTGTGATGACTATGTTTGGTGATACTATATCGGGAAGCTGGTTTAATAAATCAACGGACAGTGTTAGAGTTATTATTCCTGTTGATATTACTGATGAATCATTATTAAGAGGTAATATCCAAATTCAAATGCAAGTGGATGGTAAAATGACCTCAGATACATGGGCAACTATATTACCTAAAGATTCTTTAGAAGTCCTTGCGGCTTCTATTTCAAAATATCGTACTAAAAAAGAACTTTTAGATATTCTTACACCTCAAAAACTAGCGCAAGGTGATAGTGTTTTTGTACGAGCGATGATCAATGATCAAGTAGGAAATACTACCATTGGCGCTACAAGTGCTTCTTTCTTTATTCTAGATACTATTCCTCCGGCTCTTATTACTGGGCAAAAAGGATTAATAACATTAACTGATAGACCAGATACAACGATCAGTAACTTGGATGGTGAGAAAATTTTCCTAACGTCGCTTCGAAATGGAAACAATAATGATACCTTATGGACTAATGACTCACTTGTTTTTGCAACACAAAATTGGGAAGACCCTAAATTAGAGGCTGAAGTTTATAAATCTGGAATTCAACGTTATGAATATTCATTGTTTGAAAGTACAACAAAGGATTCTGCCAGCGCATTTATCACTTTAAGATCTTACAAGTTTCAGACAAGCCTATTAGATACTGTTATTATCGCAATTGACTCTCTAACGCATAATCGATGGTATTATCCAAGATTAAGGGCAGTTGATGTTGCCGGTAATATATCTGCTCCTATTAGTTACTATAAAACTTTTAGACATAATGCGCGACCTATCGTTGATACCATTCCTAGAGTCATAGCCTATGAAGATATTCTTTGGGAGAAAGTTTTAGAAATTAATGATAAAGATGTGGCAACCTTAAGATCAGATAAGTTTTTCTATAAACTTGAATCTTTTATTTCAGATACAACCCAAGCTCCTTGGGCAATTATAGAGCCAAAAATTAATACGATTAATGCAGCAGTCTCCGTTGCTGGAAATGTGTCTTTTACTCCAACTAAACTCGATACAGCAGCTTACATACATCGTGTTATTATTACGGATGATTGGGGATTAAAAGATACCGTTGATATAGAGATGCGCGTTAATCCTGTAAATGACCCACCCGTTCTAGATATAATTGGAATAAGTAAATTAATATTCAATGAGGGTACAAGTAGTGATTCAATAAATTTAACGAGATATGTTACCGATGAAGATGATTTAGTGTCATCACTGAAGTATTCTTTTAAAATAGCTTCCAAGCTACCTGCAAACATTGGCTATCCGACGGCAAAAATTGGTTTCCTTTCTAATTTTAACACTAAATATAAAAATAAACTTATTACTGATCTTGTTGACGAGTACCCATTATCAACCATTATTCAAAAAAATAACTCATTAATTATTTATCCAGGCAGTGTCTTGGACTTTAAAGATCCAATAAAAGTAGATTCATTAAGTCAAGTTGGAGGCACGATTGATTCACTTTACGCATGGATTACTCAAACAGATTCAACCTCTGCGGATACAAACTACTACACTGAATATGATATGATAGTTGAGTATAGCGCTATTGACCCAGGAGGACTTATAGGTAAAGATACTGTAACATTCTTTATTGATGCGCTAAATGATCCACCTGTTTGGGCGGGTTTGAATGATACTATCGTAAATGAAAATGATTCATTGTATATAGACTTTGCCAATTATTTAACAGATATAGACGACTCTACCTTAACACTGACAATTTTACCTTTAACCTATGATTCAAATGTAACAGTAGAACCTTCTAAAGCTTTTGAGAAGAAAGCTGAGGGTTATGTTTATTCAAGCAAAGCTAGAAAAGATTTAGTGAAAATTAAGCCTGATGAATTGTGGTTTAAGCCAGTTTCTGGTCCATGGAAAGATGCATCTATAACTAAAAACCCAATAGATACTCTCACTAATCAAATAAAATTTAAAATTACGGCCGCTGATGATGACACATCTACAGTAGATACTTTTGTCGTCAAAGTCCAGCGTGTACCGCGTCCTGAGATCCGCATGTACGTTGTCCAAAACAATGCGTTCACCAATTATTACGAGATATTTCTTGTAGATTCGGTGGCTAAAACAAGGGACCTTACACTTAATGTTCAGTCTAAAGCTGTGACACTGGACACAGCGGCCGCATATACTTACGTTGGACATTATAGTTTTCAAACTAAAGGAAATTATACATTCCAAGTAAACTCTAAAGGAGTTGTTGGTGATACAACAATCACAAATACAATTGGCTTAGCTTTAACTAAAATGTATGGTAACTGGGCAGGAACAAGTGCGGATGGTCAATTTCATGTAGTTGGGAAAAATGGATCTGTTGATTTTGACCAACCAATCATGATTCTCGATTCAACATTATTTGAACCTCACTTTAATGATCGAGCATCTTATTTACTCGGCAACGAATCATTGAAATTTAATAAACTTGTTGAAGTCTCAATGCCTGGAGATCAAGAAGAAGTAGCAGTTTATCGTCGTTCATTAGGAAGTGGCTGGGTTGAACTTCCGTCATACACTGAAGGTAATAGAATCAATGCTTATACGGATAAAATGGGCTATTTTAGAATTGGGCCAAAAACATTAACAGTGCCAGGACAAACATCGCTTCAACAAAATTATCCAAACCCATTTAATCCCTCAACGACAATTGAGTATGATCTTGGTTTTGTGGATGGTCCTTATCAAAGAGTAAATGTGACTATCTATGATATTATGGGGAGAAATATTAAAACCTTAGTTAACGATGAAAAAAGTATTGGTCGATATAATGTTAGATGGAATGGAAAAGACCAGAATGAAGTTCAAGTAGCATCCGGTGTATATTTTGTTCATTTGACAACAGATATGGGACGAAGTCAAACAAAGAAAATAATGTTAATGCGATGAAAATTCGAACTCATAAAAAATATTTAATTTTATTAATAGCATTTGGGTTATTAACCTTAGAAGCTTGCCGTAAAAAATATGCTGCTACAGCGGAAGACATGGTTGAGTATGGATGGGTTTTATATGAAACGAATGATTATTTAAATAGTAACAAATGGTTTAATGATGCTATAGTGGATGATGTTGAGTGGAAAGACGCCTATAATGGCTTAGGCTGGTCTTATGCCAAGCTAATGGTTTTAGATAGTAGTATTTCTTACTTTACTACTGGGTTAGAGCAAGAACAAAACAAATGGAGTATTATAGATAGTCAAGCTGAAATTTTAGCAGGATTAACATTTGCTTACAACGCCAAAGGGAATGATGCTAAAGCCATTGAATATGGACGAGCCTTTTTAGACTCCACAGTAAAACCTTTAGAAGCGGGTTGGGTGTTCTCTCATGACTCTAAATTAAATTATTTAGATCTTCGTGTTACTTTAGCAGCCTCATATTTTGCTAAAGGTAAATTTGACTCTACTATATTACAAATCACAGTAGTTCTGGACTCATTAAATTCAAATGAAGTTGCAATTAAAGATACTTCTTTAAATGGAAGAAAATTAATGGCAAAACAAATTATGTCACTACAAGAATTGCTTTTCAAAAAATAACTTTCTTTTATGAAGCAATCACATGAATATTGGATGAAGCAAGCGCTTATTCAAGCAGATAAAGCTTTTAAATCAAAAGAAATCCCTGTTGGAGCAATAATTATTAAGGATGAAATGATAATTGGTAGGGGTTATAATCAAAGAGAACAATTAAACGACCCTACTGCTCATGCAGAGATAATTGCCATTACGGCAGCTGCTAATACATTACAAGAATGGCGCTTAAATGGTTGCACTTTATATGTAACTAAAGAACCTTGCTCAATGTGCGCTGGTGCTATTATAAATGCACGATTAGATATGATTGTATTCGGTTGTTATGATGAAGCTGAAGGTTGTTGTGGATCCCTCTATCAACTTTGCGGTGACCCACGGTTTAAAACAAAAGTCTCAGTTATGGGGGGAGTAATGGAGAGTCAATCTCTAAGTTTACTTAAAGACTTTTTTAAATTGCGTCGTGAAAAAAATATAAAATAAAATGAAAAAAATAAAAATGAAAAATTATATAAACTTATTATTGTTATTATTATTGGTTGGCTGTTCAAAACCGATTTCAATTAACGATTTAGAAACCAAAGATGGTATAGCCATTGATCCGACAATTAATCAACCTTTCACGGGTGAAGCTTCTTTAGATTTTTATAGTGGCGGCACAAGAATGATAGGTGCATATAAATCTGGAATAAAATCAGGTGTATGGAAATATTATGTTAAAGATACTGAGGGTAAATATTATAATTTAACTTTTGAGGATGGGAATATTATTAAAGCAATTTACAATGATGGTGGTAGGCAATGGGAAGGTACGCCAGTTGCGCATGAGGCGGATTCATTAATGGCTGATGGCTATTATTTTGTTCAAGAACAAGAAACCTATAATTATAATATGTCACCAACAGTATATGTTCAATTAATTAATAGTATTACACACGGGAATCTTACTCGATGGTATCCTGAGGGTCAAATGTTTTCAGATGGGTCATTTATTAATGGTAATCGTCAAGGGCCATTTAGTTGGTGGTATAAAAGTGGTGCCTTGAAAGAAACTTCTTTCTGGGAAAATGATCAGCAAATTGCTAAAACAACACAATTTTGGGAAAACGGTAATAATTATGCTGTTGCTAACTATGTAAAAGGTGTCTTAACCGGTAAATTGACCTGGTGGTATGAAGATGGTCAGAAGAAAGAAGAAGTTAATTTTATAGAAGGTAAACGAGATGGCCTTGCTTATTGGTGGTATTCAAATGGAAATAAAAAAGGTATAGCTGATATCTCTTCGGGAAAAGGACAAGTAACATTGTTTTCAAAAGACGAATCTCATTTTGAGCGGTTTAATGTTCTGAATGATAAAGTTTTTTGTCAATCAGGTGAAATTTTATTTTCAATAGAAAATATTTCAAAAGATTCTGTATTGCCAATTAATGATGGTACTTGTGATTGTGCAGACTGTTCTGATGAATCAAGTTAAATCTTTATAATTATTTAGTCGGTTGTCAATCCAGTCGCTAAACACTTACTTTAATTTTTTATTTTTTATTCTTATGCGTAAAATATATATAACTATTATATTTTTATCTTCACTTGTTTTTGCTGATGATCATACAATTGCTGTACTTGATTTTTCTGGAGAAGATATTCATATTGATGAGCTTAGGTCTTTAAGCGCTCAATTCCGGATTGAATTACTTCAAATGGACACCTTACGTGTTCTAGATTATGATGATATGAATACCATTCTTGAGCTTTCTGGCTATGATTCACCCTATTGTAATACAATGTCATGTGCAGTTATTACTTCGATGCTTTTAGAACAAGAGTGGATGGTTGCAGCTAACATTGCAAAGATTGGTGAAGTATATGTCGTTGAAGCACGATTATTTAATTCAGAAAACGGTAGAGTAATAAATGTAGTAACATATGACCATGAGCTATCAATTGAGGGTCTTAGAACCAGAGGAATGCATAATGTAGCTGAATTATTAATGTCATCTAGGGTTCCGATGGAGGTTCATCGTAGGCAGAACTTAGTATACATAAAGACTAATCCTTCTGGAGCAATGGTTCGTGTAGGTAATGATACGCTTAGTGGATTAACACCAATGGCTTTAGATAGGGTAATGATTGAAAGCAGACCTATTATTATTTTAAAAAAATTATATGAACCATTTCGATTAAAACAATTACCTGAAGATAATTCTGATATTTTATATGTAGAATTGCAAAGAAGTGTACCTCAAATAGGAGATGTAGTTTTCGGCAAACCGTTACCAGAAGGAATTGTTATTGTATCTAACGATGGTGAAGATAGGTTTTTATTAAAAAAAGGAACTGTAAAATTTAAAAAGCTAAATCAAGGAAAATATCATTTAGAATCAAACTCACATATTATTAATAATGGCAATTTTAATATTAGACATAGAAGGACTACAGAAGTGAACCCTGAAATCTTTCTTATCTCAGATATTGTAAAGGAAAGAAATCGTTATAAATTAAAAAGAAATATAATGATTGGTTTCTTAGGTTTTTCATCAGGCTATCGTACTTATTTACAGTTTGAATCAGAGAGTATTTACTCTAATTATGGCTCTTCAATTGAAGATGGACTAAATAAACATAATGATATTGAACAATTAGATAATCAAAAACCTATTGTTAATATATTATCTGCTTTTTTTCTAGCACCCACTATATACTTTCACGCAAAATATTTGGAAAGAGATCAGTGGTTAAAAAGATGATTCGCTTTATTATTTTAATATTTTTTATTATTATTGCATGTGAAGATGCTCGAGAATGGGATAATCCTTATGATCCAAATAGTAATCGCGATCTTTGGACACCTCAGAATGTATCAGCTGAAGAACTTGGTGAAGGTCAATTTAAATTAACTTGGAATCGAAAAGGTCGTCCCTCTAATGGGTTTTTTATTGATAGAAAAATTGGGGAGGAAAGTTGGGAAGATTCAATTTTATATTTAAAAGATAATCCACAGCTAAGTGATGATACTGAATTAACATTAATTGACACTGTTGATTTAAAAATTTTAATTAATCTTTTAAAAAGTCCTGATCCTTTTGAATATAAATACCGAATATATGCTTATGCTATAATGGAGAATGGTGACACCAATGTTTCTAATTATAATTCTATTATAGTAGTGCCGAATGTTCTTCCTACTAAGCCTGATAGTTTAAAAATATTATCAGTTACATATATAAATAAACCTCCGAAAACAATGACCGTGACATGGAGCAAATCAACATACAATTTTAAAAATTACAACATTTTCCATTCAGATTTAAATGACTTTTCTAACAAGACATTATATAAAACTATTTATGATAGTAATGTATTGTCATTGGACACTACAATTTTTACTGTATTAAAAGAAAATTGGTTTTGGATTGGTGTTGAAGATAGTATGGGGCAAAAAACAAGTTTAGAGAATAGTGTCTTTTTATTACCAATTGATAACCCTCCAGAATCAGTTTTACTTGATACGATAACATTTGAGAATGACAAATTTAAACTTAAATGGTCAAAAGCAATTATGAATTCTATTAAAGATGATTTCGAAAATTATACAATTGAAGAAATATCATTACCTGATTCATCAGCATCTATAATAGAATCAATTAATTTAAAAAATAATATTGAAACATTAGTAAATATAAGTGATGATAAAGAAACTTACTTTAGAGTAAAATTAAACGATGAATGGGGAAACTCAACATCTAGTAATATTCAACCTGCTTCTTCATTTCAAAAAATTATAACACTTGATTTTATTCGTGACCTTGGGGATGATTTAAGTATTTATAATTTAGGTTCAAAATTATTTTTTCCTTTAAAAAAGACGAGTGTTAATGCAAAATTTCCAGTTTGGATACAAAATGGTAAAAAGATTTACGCATTGATTGAAGGAAACATGGGTATTGTTCTAAATGAAGATGGCACTGGTTTGAGGACAATTTTAGGACAAGAGCCGCAAGATATATCATTTAATAGTGATCAGACTAAAGGAATTTATACAGGAGAAGATCATAATTTATATTATGTTGATTTAACTACAAGTAATGATGAGATAACAATCAAAATACAAGATAATAATGAATGGTTTTCTGATCCTGAAATTATAAGTATTGATGAAATTCTATATTCACAAATAAAAAACCCGTATTTAAATAATTTAGGACCGCAAGGTATCTTTACTTCGGGTTTAGATGGCAAGAATGTTGACACATTATTATTAGAGCCATCCAATAAAAGCCTTAAAGGTGTAAGATATATTATGCCAAGAATGTCGCCTCTTAAAGATAAAGTCCTTTATGTTAAAGAAAATGAAAGTTTATACTTATTAGAACTAGATCAAAACCGTAATGTTATTTCAAGTAACATAATTAAGATTGAAGGTGTTGACAATGTTCTTCCAGAGCAAAGTAAATATTTTAGGAACATTAGATGGTCTCCTGATGGAAGCAAAGCTATTTTTTGGACTAAAGATGCAGATTATAATCTTTATATCTATGATTTAAATGTGAACGCTTCTATTGTTAAACTTTTACAACCAGGCGCAAGATATGCAGAATGGATTGAGAATGATAAAGTACTTTTTAGATTAGAAAATGCTGATGCAATGTTTGTTAAAAGTATTAATGAAGCTCCTACTGCAAGTCCTTCTATATTAATAAATGATGGACATCCTGCATATAATGCACCGTGGGCTCAGTTACAACCAAGGCAATAATGATAAATTTAGATAATCTTAAAAGAGAAGACTTTAGTTTTATAAAAAGTGTTGAAGCACGCTGGGTGGATATGGATGCGCTTCGCCATATAAATAATTCAGTCTACTTATCTTATTTTGAATCAGCAAGAGTGGAATTCTTAGATTCTTTAGGAATAAATATTAATCGATGGGAAGGAGATGAAAGTGTAATCTTAGGTAAAATGGAAATAACTTATTTAAAACAATCTTCTTACCCTAATATCTATGATGTTGGATGCCGAATTTCAAGATTAGGAACTAAAAGTTTTGACATATTTTCAGCTATATTTGATAAAAAAAGTTTAACACCAATAGTTACAGGAACTTTTGTGACAGTCTCCTTTAATTATAAATCACAAGAAACCATTCTTATTCCAAAAGCTGTAAAGGATGCGTTCGAACCTTTTTAAAATAATAACAATCTACTAAAACTTAGATATTTATAGATAATTATGGAATATAAACGAGATAAAACTGAATTTATTCAAAATTTAAAAGATATTTCAGGTGAAAAAAATATTCTTACTGCTAACTGGAGTAAAGAACGTTATTGCAAGGGTTGGCGATACGGAGAAGGACAAGCCTTAGCGGTTGCAAAGCCAAACTCATTACTTGAAATTTGGAAAATTTTGCAACTATGTGTGGATTTAGATATCATTGTTATTATGCAAGCTGCTAACACAGGCTTAACTGGTGGATCTACGCCCTACGGTAACGATTATGACCGTCCTATACTTATCATAAATACTATGAGAATCAGTGATATACATATAATAAATGAAGGTAAGCAAATTGTGGGTTTTTCTGGAAGCACATTGTTTGGACTAGAGAACAAACTGTCTTCTTATGGAAGAGAACCGCATTCTGTGATTGGCTCTTCTTGTATAGGCGCGTCAATTGTAGGTGGTATTTGCAATAATTCCGGTGGAGCACTTATAAAAAGAGGACCTGCTTACACAGAACTTTCACTTTATGCTCAAATTACTAAAGTGGGAGAGCTTATTTTAGTTAATGATTTAGGTATTGAGCTTGGTTCTTCACCTGAAGAAATTCTAACTAACCTCCAAACTGAAAATTACAATATAGATCAAATACAGTTTCCTAATAAACTTGCATCTGATAACGTATATCAAGAACGGTTGCGAGATGTAGAGGCAAGTACGCCTGCACGGTTTAACGCTGATAAGCGCCGCTTGTATGGTGCCTCCGGTTGTGCTGGTAAAATTGCTGTTTTTGCTGTTCGTTTAGATACCTATCCAATTCCAAATCGAAGTCAGGTATTTTATTTAGGGACAAATAGTCCGTATGTATTGGGTAAAATTCGTAGAGATATTTTATCTAAGTTCAAAAATCTCCCTACTTCAGGTGAGTATCTACATAGAGACTGCTATGATGCTGCTAAAAAATACAGTAAAGACACTTTTGTAGCCATTGACAAAATAGGACCTAGTTTTATTCCAAAGTTTTTTGAGTTTAAACGAAAAATAGATCTTATGGCTGAAAAGTTCAATTTTCTTCCAAATAAATTTTCAGAAATATTAATGCAGTTTCTAAGCAATTTTTGGCCTAATCACTTACCGCGACGAATGGAAGAATACCGAGACCAGTATGAACATCACTGGATAATTGAAGCATCAGATGAAGGCATTGATGAAGCAAAAGATTATTTTGAAAATTTTTTCTCAAACAATGAAGGATCTTTTTTTGAATGTACAGAAAAAGAGGCTAAAAAAGCTATTTTACATCGTTTTGTTGCTGCCAGTGCAGTAGCTCGTTATCATGCAATGAATCAAGAAAGATCTGGAGAAATGATGTCTTTGGATATCGCATTTCCTCGTAATGAAAAAGACTGGTTTGAAAAGTTGCCTCCTGAGATAGATAAGTTGTTTGAAATTAAACTGTATTATGGCCATCTCTTTTGTCATGTATTACATCAAAACTATATTGCTAAAAAAGATGTTGATGTTGAAGAATTAAAGAAAAAATTATTAGAAACTTATGATGCTAGAGGTGCAGAATATCCTGCAGAGCACAATGTTGGACATGAATATGCTGCTAAATCTTCATTGTCAGAATTTTATAAGAGTCTTGACCCAACCAATGGTTTTAATCCAGGGATAGGATCGACTAGTAAACGTAAATATTGGAAATAAAATATCTTTAATTTGGATAATTTTTGTTTTGATATTATTCAATTCAAACTGTGAACTAACGCACTTAAGGTGTTATTTTTATATATTAGATTTGTATCGTTAAAACTTTATTATGATCAACAAAAAGGTTTATTAAATGTTTCTTCATAAAATAAAAAAAATTATCTTTTTTTTCATTTTTTTGTATTCATCTTTACTATCAGCTGAGACGATTGGGCGTGTAATGAAAGCAAGCGGCCAAGTCCTTATCAAACCTATAGGTGGAGCTTCATACTCAGTAGAAGTAAAACCGGGTCAATCAGTATCTAATGGCGATGCTATTAGGGTTGGAGAGGGAAGTTTTGCAGTCGTAATCTTTTTAGATGATAAATCTGTTGTAAAGGTTAGAGAAAACACTGATTTTCAATTTGTTGAAACATCAAATACTCGTAGTCTTATAATTGACCAAGGAACGACACTCCACAATGTTAATAAAGAAGGTCGGAAAAAAGCATATAGGGTTGAAACTCCTGTATCTGTTGCATCTGTAAAGGGAACCGAGTTCTCTGCTTTTCATGATGCAGTTGCTGGAATAGATAAATTTGTTGGTAAAACTGGTAATTTTGATGTTTTTAATACTATTAGTGGGATGACTGTTAATGTTGGTGCAGGGCAAAAAGCAGTTTCTAATGCATTAGGTCAATTAATTCCAGCACCAGCACTTCCTGGAGATTTCCCTGAAGATCCTGATGGTGAAAGTAACGATCAACAACAAGAAGAACCACAAGAAGAACTAAATCAACCTGAAGAACAAGAATTGCAGGAACAACAACCTCAAAATGAGCTTCAACAAGAAGAGTTGTCAAATAATGAGCCTGAAACTGAAGAACCATCTGATAATCAAGAGCAACAACCGGATGAACCTCAATCAGGTGATTCACCAAAGCCAAAAGCTAAAAAGCCATTAAATTTAGGCCTCGGTGTTGGTTCTGCTACAATAGATGGAGTGCTTTATAATCAAGTAGCTCTTCGTCCAGAATTATCATTTGGTAAACTAGGCTTAGGTTTAGATTTGCCCCTATACATTGATAATGAAGGTAATATAAGGAAAGATGAATGGGATGAAGCTTCTGACATTATAGATAAATTTTTATACATAAGATGGGGTGAAAAATCAGACCCTTTTTGGTTTAAGTGGGGTGCTTTAAATAATGTAACATTAGGTTACGGTGGCCTACTCAATGGTTATTCAAATATGATGGAATTCCCTTCAGTTAGAAGAGTGGGGATTAATACTGGTATAGGGTTTAGAAATTTCAGTACTGAGTTATTTCTTTCAAATATGAAAGATTTTACAAGAGGTGGTACACTTATGGGTCTTCGTGGTGCTTATAAGCTGTCAGATGCGATTCCATTAACATTTGGTTTAAACTTTGTGATGGATATGAACCAATTTTCTGGATTAAAAGATACTGATGATGATACGTATCCAGATATTTTTGATGACTTTCCAAATGATAAAGACTATTGGAATGATACTGATGGAGACGGTATAGCTGATAAAAATGGTGGTAATACACCACCAGCTAATGGTTGGGATATTGATGGAGATGGTGATAATTTTTTAGATTCGGAAAAAACCCCAATTTTAAAACCAACTCCTTTTAGCTTAAAAGACAATAAAGCAACTGCGCGGGGTTTTGCTTTTGATTTAGGTTATCCAATAGTAAAGAGTAAAGCTTTTTCACTTGAAGCTTATATGGAATACAATAAGTTAATATTCCCTAAGATTAAAGGTGATAAATACTATAGTCGAAAAACTATGTATGGAACAGGAATTACAATACCTGGAGTCCGTGCGAGTATATTTAGTTTTTTAAACGTTAGCTTTGAATACAGAATAAAACAAGGTTACTTCGCTCCTCAATTTTTTGATGGAAGCTATGATCTATCTCGCGTTGTTGCTTTGTTTAGTGACTCTACAACAGTAATTCGCACAAAAGATCAAATGGTCTTAGTTGACGATTCTAATACATCTGGCATGTATGGCTCAGCTTCTGCTAATTTATTCAACCTAGTCAACTTTAATGCTGCTTATGCAAGCATGAAGGGAGATGGTGATGTTGAACTTAATAGTTTTAATGCTTTAATTAATATTAACGCCGAAAATATTCCAAAATTGAGCGTTGCTCAAGCATATTATCAGCGAAATAATGATAAAAATCCTTTTGATTTTGGTGATCCTTCAACAAATACAATATTTGGTTATAAAGTTGGATATGAAGTAAATGCTGGGGTAAGTCTTATATGGGACTTTAGGCAGTTTTATAGAGATTCAGGTAATGGCTTAGAACCAGTTAAACAAACAACAATTGAGACAGCATTTAATTTTTAATGCCAGATACATTAAAAACTGTATTTAAATATGATGCAGGAGCAAGAGGTTTTAAAAGAGCCTCTTTAATATTGATATTTTTAGCGGGATTATTAGCTATTTTTGGAATTTTTTGGTTATATTCATGGTTTTAGGAGGAATAATGAATCTATCTATTGAATATTGTAACGTTTGAAATTATCTACCTCGAGCAGCCAGTTTGGCTACTTTGATATTAAAAAAATATGGAGCATCAGTTTCATCTTTGAAATTAATTCCATCATCTGGTGGTGTTTTTGAAATCTATAACGATAAACATTTGATATTTTCAAAAAAAAATAAAGGCCATTTTCCAGATGAGAATGAGATTGTAAAAATACTGGAAAAGTTTAATTAAATATTTATTTTATATTGTACTTATACTACCATTAGCATCTCAATATGGAGAAGTCATTAGTTTGTCTAAACACATAGGCCACACTTTAGATGCCGAAGAAAATTTATACTACAATG
>Ga0209335_10001640_pt1 | contig 25420 bp, 21 predicted proteins | sample COG_09_FD_184753 | JGI IMG/M metagenome (GOLD analysis project Ga0209335, IMG submission 184753) | Pelagic Microbial community sample from North Sea - COGITO 998_met_09 (SPAdes) (version 2) | ecosystem: Environmental > Aquatic > Marine > Neritic zone/Coastal water | place: Helgoland, sampling...
ATAGCACCGATCGCGACTGCATTATATCCTTGCCCGGTTTGTCCTGCCATAGCACCGATCGCGACTGCATTATATCCTTGCCCGGTTTGTCCTGCCATAGTACCGATAGCAATTGCATTCGTTCTTGTAGTGTTATTAGACATGTCTTCGCCAGTAAATTTCCCAATATTAATATTATTATTATCATGATTAAAATAAATGCGATCTGCTTTAAAATCACCTGTAAGTCCTAAAATATTATCATTTGTATTTAAATTTAAAATAGAAGTACGATCGATACCTAATCGACCCTTTGTAACAATAACATCGCCGATTGTTTCAGTTTTTGCATCGGTGGGGGTATCTAAGTCTTTTGTTTTCATGATATACGCTAATGAGTAATATTCTGACATATATTATATATTATTATAACAATTATTTAAATAATATGCAATTTAAATAATTGTTATAATAATAAAATGTTAATAAGACATTATCATTAGAAAGGTGATTGAGAGAGAGACTATACTAGTCTAAAGTATACTAGTCTAAAGTATACTAGTCTAAAGTATACTAGTCTAAAGTATACTAATCTAAGGTATACTAATCTAAGGTATACTAATCTAAGGTATACTAATCTAAGGTATACTAGTCTAAAGTATGCTAGTCTAAAGTATACTAATCTAAAGTATACTAATCTAAAGTATAAATTGTATTTTAAATATAGTTCAATGTTAAAATTATGTAATAAAAATATATTTATTCATTTTTCGTCAATTTCTTAATAATATAAGTTAAAACATAAAATGGGGGCATATTGTTGTGGGGTTGGTCACTACCTTTACTATCTGTATAACTACCATAATATCCCTGAGCAAATTTATCGTCTGTCCCAACACTATAAGGACCTCCGTATGTTGAACTCCAATTAAGATCATTTCCTTTAACTATATGTTGTCTATGATTATGACTTGGCATTTGTGCTTCAGTTAATGTCTCTTCTTCGGTACCTCCAGTCTCATGAATATTTCTATTTGTTAAACTGACACCTTGCCCAGACCCTAAAATAAATCTGCCACGTAAATCTGGCGTTAATCTATTTGAAGAACTATTTATATTAAAATTAAGAACACGAGAATCACTAATAGTAACATTTTCATCATTCGTATATGTAAATACTGATCCATCGCAAAGTTGCCATCCGGACGGAACGGTTGAACCTGCATATGTTATAACTGACAATTCTGGCATAGTATCGCCAACACTTGCTTGTACTATATTATTTATAACTGATAAAGTAGTACCGCCACCACCGCTGCCATCACTAGCATTACTAGCACTCTTAGTCGTTAAACAAATAGCACCATTATTATTAAATACATTATTCGCTTCATTAACACTTTCTGACCATACGATACCGTCAATACTATAAATCTGTTCACCTTGACTCACGCCGGCAATTGCACTACTACCGCCACCACATGCTAACCAATATTTTCCATTCCATGTAACAGAATGACAAATTTGTCCAAGGAGCGATGAGGTGTTCATACCGTTGTACCATTTTTTGCCGTTATAAGAGTATGCTAAGGAATGAGTTCCATGACCACCAGCAACCCATATTGAACCATTATAATTTACAGTATAACATTCATGTTGTTTAAAAATTTGTCCAGCACTACCATTCTCGCTTTCATACCAAGTCAACCCATCATAACTGTATGCTAATGGATTAATAGTAGTAGTTCCACCTCCGCCTAATCCCGCAACAATGATAGTATGCGTATTTGAATGCAATGCGTTACAATATACATGTTTGTTTTTATTAATTTGTATATCATTTATTAATTCATTATTCCATGTTTTTCCATTATCGTCACTATACATAAATAATTTTGAGTTGGTTATTCCGCCTGCTATAATAATACCACTATGACTTTCAAAAGTGTTACATTTTGTTAAAGATGGAGTTTTATTTTTTACATCTATTATACCAATATATCCTGCATCTTTACTAGTTACAGTACCAATAGTACGTTCTAGCGGATTATTAACTATTGCTTCAACATATGGAAATGCACGAACTCCAACGTGCCAATTAAATACTCCCCCTGCAGCAATAATTGTGCCATCTGAATTAATTGATAAATTTGAACCAAGTTGTCCATGTGCCTCCGCCGGTCCATCATTATTATATGTTTCTGAATGCCATAAAGCATTATCTTTAGTATAATATGTATTTTCTGTACCTAATTTAATAGCAATCACGGATTCATAATTTTTACGTAAAACATCAGCAGAAAAAATAGCAATATCACCTTCTGCATTAAACGCGACATTGAATCCTACATATCCCCAGTCAATATCACCAACGAAAGATACTGTTGGTCCAGGAGGAGTGTAATATGTCCCTCCATAATGAGGCGGTCGCGTATTATATGACCGCGCGCTCACTCCCGCTTCTAACAAACCGGCATGAGGCCATGTATTAGTAGTATAATCAAACGTTTCTGAATGAACGTAACCACGCCGTGCCCCTGTCCCTAAAGATCCAGGTGACATTGGCGCCCCCCACAAAAGACGGTCTCCAACGGCATTAAGAGCAACTGCCACTCCAGCAGCGTCATTCCATTCAAATCCTCTATGAACAAAACATTGAGTATTATCCGCTGGTACGATTGTCTTTGTTCCTGCAATTTTTCCCCATCCATTTTCATTATAATTATAATGAATAACACTTATAATCCCTGAATAATTGTTACCTCCTGCGCCGAAATATGGCCAATCCCCCGTAATTGCAACTGGACAACCGATAACAATACGGTCACCCAATGCATTAAATGCTACACTTGTTGAAAAGACACCCATCATATAGTGGTTTGCGCCATTAAAACGTACAGTATGATGGGCATCCTCTTCTATATCAACTGGATGATTTAAAATATCTGTAATAGTCTGATTTGAATCTCCGCCAGGCCAACAATTGGACGAAACATCATAATCAACAATAAAAATAGAACCAGAGTATATCATATCATTAACTTGTATCCCTGGCGCAGAAACAGCAAATCTATCCCCTTTCGCATTTACTGCAATAGCAGCACCCAAATTGTTTTGAGTGTTAGTATTAGTTGATGGTTTTGGTGTATTACATACATAATGTTGTGACAATTTCCAATATGTACCTGGATTTATTTCCGTATTATGTTTTATTACACTGGAAGCAATCGAGTCATTATCATTAACACTTTTAACATAATCATAGATATAAAGAGCACCGTATCTTTGACCTAACGTATTAGTACCATCATTTAAATAAACATCCGCATTATTATCTCCCACAAACAAACGATCGCCAATTGCATTGAACTTCATTGAACTTCCAAAATTCAAATTATTTGCACCTTCTCCTCGTGGGTTATTTATTGGGGGAGTAGAATCTGTATTGTATACGTTTGGTACCTTTATAATTGACTGTAACGTCCATTTAAATTTTCCTTCAGTATAATCATATAAATGATCATAAATAAATATACTGCCGGGAAGTTCTGTACTTTCTACTTTTTTATGTGAAACAACTGCCATCCGATTACCTTCGGCATTTAAAGCAGTTTGTTTTCCAAAAAAATTATCTGTAAACTGATTTTCACCCTCTTCAAGTATTGGTTCTCGTATTATTTCAAGATTAGAAAAAGAGATATCGGTCGAATCCCCCCAATCATTTATACCATCGTTACTGTATATTATTGGAGCATTTTTTATATCATTGCTTGATTTTTTACCACCGGCAATCCAATTGTTATTATAGGTTAAAGAAGTGCATTCCATTTCATTATGAAAAATAGAAAGGATTGCTTTATCACTCCCATCAATAATCGTATTTCCGCCTATTACAAAGCGTGAAAAATCTTTATTAACTGCAATAGTTTTTAAATCAATAGGAGAATCTGTAAAATTATAATTGTGAAACCGAAAAATTCCATTATGTGTAATATCATCATGCATCGTATTGTGTGGATTACGATATATTTCCCAAATACGTTTAGTAGTACTATAATTATAAGTATAAGCATAAGATTTTTCACCTGTTCCATTAATATTATTTGTAGAAATCATTAATGAATTGCCAGAACCATTCATTTTGACCGAATATCCGAATTGATCACCAGATACAAGTGTTAATTCATTGCCAAATATATATTGATTAATTACCCATTTATCATATTGAATGTTATAACTATAAATAACGACAGCACCTTTCCCATTTGCATTTGGAGCACCAATAGCACACCAATCGCCATTATCATTCATTGTAGATGAAAACCCAAAAGAAGCATCAGTAAATAATGATGATTCATATGGTAAAATTTGATTGGGTAATCTGTTTTGACCATTCGAAGTATCCTCTAATCCCCATTTACTATCAACCGATGAAAAAATATAATAATAGGCATTTTCTGTCCCATCAGTAATAATACAACGAGTCCCATCTAAATTAATTTCTATACCATATCCAAATTGTTTTTTGGTAGTAATACTCAAAGATAAATAATAAGTATCAAACGCTGGTGGAGTACTATTTAAATCATAGATAAATACAAACCCTCTATTACTGTCTGTTCCAGGCGATCCAATTAACATTTTTGTATAGTTATGGAAAAATGCAATAGAATGCCCAAATAAATCATCATCAGACGAAGTGAATAAATTCAATGTGGATAATGACGATGCATATTCGGAGGTGGGAAGTTGTATATATTTTTTGATAATGGCGGTACTATCATTCCAATTATTACTATTACTCGTATTCGTATAAACAACAACTTTTCCTTTTTTATATGTATTGGTACCTATTAAATTTTGAAAATCAGGAGCACCAGAAGCAATATGTTTCCCATCATTACTGATTAATACATTCATTCCAAAATTTGAATCAGTAAAAATGTACTGTTCCGGAATATCTTCATTTTCTGGATACAAAATATTATTATTATCAATCCAAGTATCACCGTTAATTGAGAAATTATAAATAACTAAATATCCGCCAGTAGATCCTTTTGGAAATCCAGCAACTATTCTATTAGAAACATTATAATTATTTTCATTGACATTAGTAAATGCAATTCCACCAACAAAAGTATTATTCGATAAATCAAAAGGTTTTCGCCAAGTTCCATTAGGAAGAAGACGTTGAGAATTTACACTATTATTAGATTTCCAATAAATTCCATTAGAACTATGACATAAAGCATTTGTCCCTTTCCCACCTGCAAGATGCAATTTATTATTATAATGAAGTTTATTGCATCGTCCAGAAGAGAATGTGTTTTTAGTTAAAGTAGTTTCATTTGTGTTCCATGTAAGACCGTCAAAACTATAATGAAACAGATTAGTATTATTTCCGTTTGGAATATGTTCTTGAGAACCGCCAGTAACTACAAAATTATCAGTGATGATTGAAATATCTGCATCTCCAGAACCATTTTCGGCAGTAACAATTTCATGTGATACTGTGTTATAGCGTAATGGTTTATACAATTGACTAACACTGGTAATTTCCCGTATTGGATTAATAAAACATCCAGATACATTCGTATTGTCTAATGGTGAACTATCTGCATTAATAACAATAGAATTATCATGTTGATCTATTTGTCCTGCCATATTACCAATAGCAATTGCATTAGATCCTTGTCCAGTTTGCCCTGCCATATAACCAATTGCAATTGAGTTTGTTCTTGTAGTGTTTGTAGATATATCTTCAAATGTAAATTCGCCAATATTTATATTATTATTCTTATTAAAATAAATACGATCTGTTTTAAATTGACCGGTAAGACCTAATATATTTTCTGAAATATCAAATACTAAATTATTACTAAATGTTGGATTTTTCCCTCCTTCTGAAATTTGTATAGATCCAGTAGGTCCAGTAGAACCATATATAGTACCAATAGTATCTTCTAAAAAATCATCATCAGTATCATCTTTTCCAACGATAAATCGTTTTCGTAAATCAGGTGTTTCATTAGTACCATCACATATAGTCCATCCACTAGGAACCTCCCCTTTAAGACCAGACCATGCTGTAATTACATATGCAGGGACAGATGTACCAAAACCGGTAGGACCAGTAAACCCAGTATAACCAGTAGGACCAGTATAACCAGTGTAACCAGTATAACCGGTGTAACCAGTGTAACCCGTATAACCAGTGTAACCAGTATAACCAGTATAACCAGTATAACCAGTGTAACCGGTGTAACCTGTATAACCAGTATAACCCGTATAACCCGTGTAACCAGTGTAACCCGTGTAACCAGTGTAACCGGTGTAACCTGTGTAACCAGTAGAACCGGTTATAACATTAACAGAAACCGTAACAATACCTTCAGGACCAGTGGAACCAGTGGAACCAGTGTAACCAGTGTAACCAGTATAACCAGTGTAACCAGTAGCACCATCGTCGCCCCCGGATGGTCCTTGTAATCCTCTTTCTCCTCTTTCTCCTCTTTCTCCTCTTTCTCCTATGTCTCCTTTTTCTCCTGGCATACCAGAAAGTCCAGTTATTCCAGTATGTCCAGTTGGACCCTTTAAACAAGAAGAAGGGCCTCCGGGAATCCATACAATACCTTCATTTCCTGTTCTATTACGATTATTATTTTGTTTCCAAGACATAATATATATATATATATAATTTACACTAAAAAAAAAGAATTTACACTAAAATATATATAATAAATAAATAAATACTAATAAGAAATATCGTATGTTGTAATATTCGGAGGGTCACTACTAATATAATCATATAGTAATTTTTTAATACGTAAATATAATTGTTCACGACTGGTATTTCCTCCCATAATTTTTTTAAGATTTTTAGAATATAAATCCGCGAAATCATCAGAAGATATTTTATGTTTATTGTCGTTTTGCCATAAAATAAATAGATTCATGAGTTGTTTATCGAGTAAATGCATTAATTTATTATAATGTTCCTTATCGCATAAAGACCAAGTGTTATTTTTTTTATTATAAATATAAAAGTAATTTGTTTTTGTATTAAATGATCTAATTGGTAAATTGATATCACTGGATTTACTAATAGAATTTAATTTTTCTATGATTATTTCAAAAACTGAAGTTGAGTAATCCGTGTTAAATAATGATTGTAAATGAGTGTTATTAATAGATAGAGAAGATAACCAATCATCATAGTCAATTGGATTAGTATAAGTTGTGTTTAACCAATCAATAATATTTAATTTTTTTTTAGTAATATTAGTCCATTTTTGAAGATCGTTAATTTTACTTTCTAGTGTATTACACTTAGTTGCCAATTGCATAATAATATTATATAATTGCCGAACACTTGGAGTATCATCATGCTCTTGATTTTCTAAATAATTTTCTCTTTTTGAGTTTGTTAAAAGATTACATGCAACAACATGACGGTCGTAATATACTTTGCGTTGATAATTGCGTTGACAATGAACACATTTATGCATTTAAATAAATAAATAATATATTAATATACTACAATGAATAAACAATAAAATCAATTTTAAATTATATTAAATAATAATATATAATATATATAATATATAATATATAATATATAATATATAATATATAATATATAATATGGTGCCTGATACAGTGATATGTATATTGGGGTATTCATGTATATTTGCGTCGATTGGATTATTAATAAAAAAATGTAATATTAGAAAAGAGATAGAGAATGAAAGAAAATATATATTAATAACAGAAGATCAATATAATATTATGAATGAATTGATAAAAAATAAAAGGAATAAAATAAATAGAAACAATGAAGATAATAACTTGGAAATAAATGGTAATATAAAACCACCAGAATATAATGAAATTGATTCTGCTGAAAAAAATAGTTAATATAATAAAAAATTGAATATATTATTTGTAAAAATAACATAATATATTCACCGTAATGGATAATGCGAGTAAGATAAAGGATTTTATTTTATCAAATGAACAAGAAGAAGCAATACGCGTTTTTAATGATAAAAAAAATATGATGTTGACTGGACCAGGAGGTTCGGGAAAAACAGCATTAATAAAGAAAATGGTAAAAATATGTAAGGATGAAAAGAGAGAGGTACAAGTATGTGCATTAACTGGATGTGCAGCAGTATTGTTAGAATGTCATGCGAAAACGATTCATTCGTGGTCTGGTATAGGATTAGCAAATGGTCCATCGGATCTGATAGTAAAACGAGTAGTAACAAATAAAAAAAAATCATCAAATTGGAAAAAGGTTGATACATTAATTATAGATGAAGTTAGTATGATGTCTCAAAAGGTATTTGAAATATTAGATAGTATTGGTCGACAGGTAAATAAAGGTAGATCCCATTTACCATTTGGTGGTATACATATAATATTTTCAGGTGATTTTTATCAATTACCGCCAGTATCCCAATCAAATTGGTTAGAAAGCGATGATTATGATGCGTCTGCATCAGCATTTTGTTTTGAAAGTCCATCATGGGAATCGACATTTAGTACTGTAATTCAACTAAAAAAAATATTTCGTCAGACTGATGAAGAATATACAAATATATTAAATAAAATTAGAGTAGGTAAATTAAATAAATCATCGTTTGATGTATTATGCAAACATGTAAATAAATCATTACCTGAAACATTTATCCCAACTATATTATTACCACGTCGTAGAGATGTAGAATTAATAAATATGTCAGAGTTATTAAAATTAAATGGTGAAGAAAGAAAATATAAATTAGAGAGAATAAAAACACTTCCGACAGAAGTAATTTCAATAATGCAGAGCGAATATTTATCGGAAGAACAAAGGGAAAATGAGTACAACTATATGGAAGGCAATATTATGGCAGAAAAAATGATAGTATTAAAAATAGGAACTCAAGTAATGTGTGTTGCAAATATAGACACTGAAAGTGAAATGCCCCTTGTAAATGGTAGTCAAGGGGTTATTGTAAAATTTGTAGGTGATTTACCCTGTGTAAGATTTAATAATGGATACACACGTATTATTCCGTATCATACTTGGACAAGCGAAAAGAATAATTCAATCGGTATAAAACAAATTCCATTGATTTATGCATGGGCGATAACAATACATAAATCACAGGGTGTTTCACTTGATATGGCACAAATTGATGCAGGAAATAATATATTTGAATGTGGTCAAACGTATGTTGCATTATCACGAATTAAGAGTTTGAATGGACTCTATTTAACTGCATTTGACCCTCAAAAAATAAAGGTCAATAAAAAGGTTCAAGAGTTTTATTCAAAATTGTGAAAATTTAAAGAGTAAAAAATTAATTATAAAGTAATTCAAAACCAATAGTAATAGACCAATCCATATTATTAAGATCAATAATACGTCCGTATTCATCGTATAAGCATATATGCAAACGCTGTATATCAACAGGACCGAAGTATTCACGAGTTCGATTAAGTTGCGTACTAAGTCCAGGGTCACTGCTATTTTGATATATACCAACATCTGCTGCTAAATCTGCTAAATTAATACGAGTAATAATATTATCTTGTAATATTGAATCAGCGTATGCAACAATAAAAGATGGACCAGTGTTTTTTTGATAATCATTAATTGAAATAAACCCATAGCGTGGACCAGATATTAAGCAAATACCTTCTGATACCATATAATACAATGATGACCTATAAATTGTTTTATATTCAGAAGAACGGTATCCAAGTTGCCATCCCAAACGAGTTTGAATATTTGTTTCATTATCTAAATTACCATCATTGTTAATATTAAATCTAATAGTAAACCCGTACGCATCATCAAGAATACCACCAGTAACTGACTTGAATATAGACTTACCGCTAATACGATCTAATGTAAATACTAAATCAGTTTTAAGTAAATTTGCATGTCCATCGGTTGGTGTAATTTTCCCATTACTATCGATAAGCACAGGCGCAGCAACTAATATAGAATTATTAATAACAGTATCAATATACGCAGCTTGATTATTATTTGCCCATGGTTGTTCGTAATTACCATCTGGTAATGTAAGTAACCAACCCTTTCCAGTAGTATCTGATTTAAATATTAAACATTTTGAATTCCCGTTATGTTGTGAAATTGCATAAAATGTTGTAGGAAGTTCAATTGAAGAGATACGCATACTAATAACATTTTTTTGAATAGATGGTAGTGTTACATTAAAATTAGTAGATTTTGTATTACTATAGTTAGGTCTAAATCGTGAATCAATACTGATTGCTTGTGTAATTGTTCTGACATTAATTGGATTTATGTAACCGGCGGGAACGCCATTTGATTCAAATGTAACTCGTCCATTTTCAATTTTTGATTTTTTGCCATTGTTGATATCTGGATTTTCTATAATAATATTACTTCCATGTTGACTAATTGTGTGATTATTAATATCATTATTATTAATACTTTTAATGTGATTTGATATTTGTTCAATAAATTGTATAACACGTGTTTTTTGTTCATTGTCATTAAAAATTTTTTTATCAACAAGTTCTGTAACAAGTCGTTGTTGTGAATTATTAATATCACTTATGGTATAAGGTGATTTTAAATGCAATAATTGTTCGATATCAATCGTTGAATATGAAGATATGTCTAAATTTATATTGGGCTCCATATATATATATATAAATATCTGGTTTAATATTTATATATTCATATTGATAATTATAAATTATAAAATGAAATCTATAAAATGAAATCTATAAAATGAAATCTATAAAATGAAATCTATAAAATGAAATCTATAAAATATAAATATTAATTACCACATGACAGACATGAGTTGTGTTTTAATTGTATGATTGATTTCATATTTGTTCCATTATAATTATTATGTACATGCGGTAAAAGTAATTTATTAACTGGCGTTTTTTGCCTTTTATGAATAGTTGTCTTGGTATCACGTGGACTTGGTTCTCTTATTGTGTATGTAAAATTTAGTACTTTTTTATAATTATACATATAATATTATACATATAATAATATATGTATAATTATAAAAATAATATTATGTACAACAATCTCCACTACCTGTAATTAAATTAATTGAATTTGTTTTATTTCCATATAATGGTGATTTAACAGTTTGTGGTTGTGTTTTAAAGTTAATTGCTTTTTTACGATTTAAAAACCTTGCATAAGAGTCGTGTTTTACATCAACTCCTTTCCCTCCTGGAGATGATGCGCCTGGTCTATTACTTGTTAAAGTTCTTTTAAGTGAATTACCTTGAGTAGGGACAATCGTTGTTTGAATAGATGCTAAAACTTTATCACTCATTTGATTCCAATTTGTATTAGAACCATTTTTAATGCGATTAGCAGCACTTGTTAATGATGCTAAATTCATTAAATACAATGAGGCAGGAACTTTCACTTGATTCCAAATACGTTTTTGATTAATAATATTTAATTGAGTTTTATTTTCTATATTCAAACATGTTTTACATGAGTTACTTACAGAAGCATCATAATTACAATTACATGCCATCGTTGTATTATATATATATATATGAAATTAATAAATATATATATAATATTTTTTAACATTTATTTAATTGTCTGCCATATTTAATGGATTGTTTTAAAGAATAATTGTCTACATATTGAAGATTTCCGCCTGAAATGTCGCAAGTTAAATCCATAATTGTATTTTTATTATAAGTATTCCCATCTAGTTTAATGGGGTTCGAAGAATTAAACTGTGTTTTGTTTATGTGTAATTCATTAAAAATCGATTTATTACGTTTTTCGCTGATTAACTCACTTGCGGATAGTTTTTTTTTAGAACTGTGAATTGGGGTATGGAATAATTTGTTTATTGACATAATATAGTTATATATTATATTTATATATTAAAGATATTATTTTGAAAAGTTTCCATTATTATAATGAAACCATAAAAATAATAATAAACCAATTAAAACATCAATAAGTAAAAATAAATATGATTTTCTAATTCCTTTAATTGCATAAATAGAAAATAGTAAATATAATATTCCATGTATAGGGCGAAAATTAACCCACCATATAGGTTGTCCTTGTGTTTCTAACCCTGTTTGCCGTTTACCACTAACGAATAAATATAAAAATCCAATTGCAGGTAATAATGCAATATAACCAAGCAATGGTAAATACTTAATAGAAATGGACCACGCTACAAAGACAAATAACAAACGTATAGGAATACATCCACCAAGAAATAATAGAAATCTTTTTTGTATAGATGTTAGTTTCATTCGATACTATGGTATATAATAATACACATAAAATAATCTATATAAAATCTATATAAAATCTATATAAAATCTATATAAAATCTATATAAAATCTATATAAAATATATACACTATTATATATAGATTATTATAAATGGGTGCTGGTATATTGCCTGTATCAATTCATAACAACAAGTTGCATTTTTTATTTGGGCAAGAAGAAAATGGAAATAAATGGAGCGATTTTGGTGGGGGGTCAGAATCAAACGAAACTGACCTACAAACTGCTATTCGTGAAGGATATGAAGAATTAAATGGATATTATGGAACAATGAAAGAATTTAAACAACTGGTAAAAAATAATACATTATTAAATGTAAAAAATACAGAAGGATATACGACATTTATTATAAATGTACCCTATGATGATAATTTTCATCACTATTTTAATAACCAACATAAATTCATGAAAACTAATTTTCCTAATTTAATTGATAAAAATGGTTTCTTTGAAAAACGCCAAATTAAATGGATGACAATATCAGAAATGAAACAATTAAAAAAAATTTTTCGCTCCCACTATAAACGAATTATAGAGAAAATCATTGATAATGAAGAAACTTTATTAAATAATATACGATAAATACAATATTTTTTTATATGTATTATAAATAGCAATAATATTTATGTCTATTTATAATTCAAAATTCCCTGATATTAAACAAATTTTTGATGTTAGTAAAGAAGATAAATTATATTATGGAGAGATTTATACTCCTTTTTCACTGATTAATAATATGTTAAATTTATTTGATGACGATGTATTTGAAGACCCCAATAAAAAATGGTTAGATATAGGTGCTGGATTAGGTTATTTTTCAATTTGTTTATTTTTTAAATTAGATAAAGGATTGTCTAAAAAAATCCCAAATGAAGTAGAACGCAAAACACATATTATTAGAGAAATGATTTATATGGTTGAAATTAAGGATGATAATATAGATAAATTAAAAAAAATATTTGGAGAGAAATCAAATATAATTCATACCGATTTTATTAATGATAATATTTATTTGGTAAATCTAAAAGAAAATACATTTGATTATATTATTGGAAATCCGCCATATAATTCAAATGGTATTAAAAAAGTACCTACAAATAATACAATTAATAAAAAAAATGAAGGTAAAACAGTATGGTCATATTTTGTACGTAAATCTCTCAATTTATTAGTTCCAGATACCGGAAAGTTATGTATAATTATTCCATCATTGTGGTTAAAAAATGATAAGGAAGGGATGCATAAAATATTAACTTATTATAAAATACATAAATTACACTGTTTAAACAACACCCAAACAAATAAAATATTTAATGGAAATGCACAAACGCCAACATGTTATTTTTTATTGACAAAAACACAATCAGATGGACTAATTGGTTTATTTGATATTAATCGTAATGATTACATATCATATAATCATATAACTGGAAATCCAATTCCAGTATTTGGTTCATGTATTGTTAATAAATTACAAAAATGGGTAAAAAAAGTAGGTAATATAAATGTAATAAAAACAAATATGCCATCAGTCCATAGTAAATTTATTGAAAATCCATACTCAGATAATAAATCATATAATTATATTAATATTAAAACATGTATATTAGATAAATTGCAACCAATGCTTTTTTTAAATTATAGTAATATACCACAAGCATTTTATGATGTTAAAAAATTAGTATTAGCACATAAAATGTATGGGTTTCCGTATTTTGACAAAGATGGAAAATATGGTATATCAAATAGAGATAATTATGTTATTATAAATAAAACAGATGATGAATTTAAAAAATTACAATTATTTTTATCTAGTAAACTTGCATTATATTTATATGAAACTGCTAGATATAGAATGAAATATTTGGAAAAATATGCGTTTGATTTTATTCCCGATATTACATTATTATCTGATTTTCCAGATAGTAACGATATTAATGATAATACGATTGCTGAATACTTTGAACTAGATAAAAATGATATATTACATATTAATAAATTACATAAAAAAAAATATAATATGTTTTTATAGAAATCGCCTTTAATAAAAAGTAATCTTTATGTTTATAAACTCTATAATATATAATCTTTATAATATATAATATTAAATGTACATTTTTACAGAATTATGTAATCCTTCTAAATTTTACACAATAGTTGCATTATTAACATTATTATATTTTATAATTATTAAAATATCACCATTATGGTTTGCATTAAAAACTATAATGTTTTTAATATGGATATTTGTATTGGATTTCTTATGTAAGGAAAAATTAACATCTTTTGCGTGGATGATGGCAATATTTCCACATATTGTATTTCTATTATTAACATTAAAAAAATACAATTTACCAAAATAAATCAAAATAATAACGAATAAAATTGATATTAAATCTCTCTTTAATATTAATATTACTCTATACTGTATGATATCATTAACGGCAACAAGATTTAATACGCAGACATGGAATGAACGCGATCAATGGATTAGACAAAATAATTATGATAATAAGTGTATTTATGGATCTCCTAGACAAACAAAAGAAAATATAAAACCTACAATTATTGTAATTGAAATGCATAATGATCAGAATAAAATTAAAGCAATAAGTTTACTAAAAAATAAACATAGCATATCCGATAAATTCCATCAAATATACAGCGATCGGAATTATAATCGGTATATTTACAAAGGGGATTATAGAATTGTAATTGATCACGACGAACATGATGAAGGTAATAAAACAAATTTTATATTTACTCCATTTGAAAAAAAAGTATTAAGCATAATTACTCAATTATGTTTTAAAGGAGCATGTCATTTAAAACGTTCACAAGGTATTACTGCAATTCCAGAATGGATTATGAAAAATAAATATATTGATTTTTTAAAAGTTTTTAAACAAATATTTACACGGTATTATAAGAATAATGATATTAAAGAAAAAATTTTATAAAAAAAACATAAATCATATTTCACTCGACCCATGAAATTTTTGTATGAGATATGCCTCTTTTTTTTTCTAAAATTTATTAATTGGTCGATTGAGGAAGACGAGATTCCTTGATAGTGTATTTCTTGGAATGGCTTACAAAGTTTGGAAAAATGTGTATGGATGATTTATTGTAAGCGATACTAAGTTTAGCGGACAATTGGTTGCAGTGGTGAGCAAGTGTAGTAAACTCTTTTAACTTGGTTGAAAACACTAAATCGAAATTTGTATCTGGGTTCTCTGCTGTTTGAATTAGATCGTGGAACATCTCGACGCCGACCATACTGATGAGTTCGTATACAAGTACGAGTCCGGTGTTGAATAACTTTTTGTTGTAGTTCTGATAGAGAATTGAAGCAAAATCCTCTTTTGTCATACGTCCGACGAGGTAAAATATACGATTTTCCTGGTAGTTATAAACCCGCTGTGAATCGAGACGTGCGATTCGCAGTTTATTGCGTGTAATTTCATCCACCATAGTGTAAATATTTTTGAATAAGGTTACTTTCTCTGCAGAGCAATTCTTGTTTTTAAGCAATCTTGCTAACTCCGACGGAGTACACAAACCACCGCAATGCTGGTCGCCTGGTGCACGAATGTTGACCCCGCCATTTTGTGCACGTTGAAACTCTAACCAATGAGGGTTATGGATGTGCCCTTCGATTTTATCTCCGGTACGCCAATCAAATGCAGTGTGACACGAGGTGCACCACATCTGAGAACACCCTTCGCTTCGAAAAACTGGAATATGACACCCCGGGCATTGCTTAGTGTCCTTTTTAATGGCAGTAGCAGTTGCGACGTTATTAGGATCGCATTTATGGTCAGATGCTTCTTTATCTTTAATCGTCTCGTGACAGTCCTTGCAAACTTTAATCTTACACAGACCGCAATTATACTGAGTTGATATCATGCCGTTACAGTCGTTCGCGGGACACTGCATAAAGAAACTTTTCTTTTCCTTGCGAACAACCTCGACCAAATCGCTGCTACCGGTCGTCACATTCCCAAATCCTAATGCGTTACTAATGCGAGTTGAGTAATCGTCATCTTTCAATCGCTTACATTCAGATAGGACAATCTCGGTGTTTTCAATAATAGCCTGGATATGCTTCTCTTGTCCCGGGTGATTCGTATGATCCCAGTAGTCCATAGCCTGACGCCCAACTGTATTCCACTCGCGTCTAAGAAAATCATGAACTACTCCGCGAGGGTCATCGTTTTCTTGAAGAGAAATTGACAACCGCACTGTCGCCTGGAGACGGGTAGTTCTGATTCTTTTTTCTTCGAGCGTATAATCATCCTCAATGCGTTGTTTGAGTGTTAAGTAGACAGCGTATTCGTCTTTATACGATTTTTTGGTTTTATTTTTCAACACGTCTTTGTACTCGATTTTGAGGTTGTTGTCGTCCGCTTTTTTTTTATCGTTCAATTTATGCATATTGGAAATTGCAATTGCCCTCATGCATGAAGATTCCTGACGCTGTTTCCACCGCGTAGCAGGTTCCATCGTATCTGCCATCTGAATCATCTGTGTTTCCAAAAGCAGTCTCTCGCGATGCTTTTTATATGTTGTAGTGATCCACGTTTTTGTCAGGATGGTCAAAAACTCAGGTGACCATGCTTTACTGCAACTCATACAGCAGGCTTCAATTTGAGTAGTCCCCAATAGATACGCACGGACGCAAGTCATACATGCAACAAACTCGCATGTAGCAGTATACTCGCATGGGATGATCTTATGCGTAGTTTTATTAAATTTCTCGTAGCACACATCGCACTCGTGGTTTACTACTACTTCAGACATGATGAGTAGCGGAAAGGGTTATAAGTATATAAGAAAGAAAGAAATACAAATCGATTTTAAACTGGTTTGAAGGGTCGTTGGTCGCTTAGAAGGTCGTGGTCGCTTAGAAGGTCGTTGGTCGTCTTGGTTGGAGGGTTAAATATAATTTGTATGGGTTAAAAGTTTTCGATTTTATTTTAGAGAAAAAGGAACTGTAAAAAAGTACCTATAATTATTTAATTATTTAATTATTTAATTATTTAATTATTTAATTATTTAATTATTTAATTATTTAATTATTTAATTATTTAATTATTATAATTAATAATAATAGTATAGAAAAAATGTCACAAGATAACTTAGAAGATATAGATACGAATATTGATAATTATTCATTTGATGATATTATTTCAATACTAAATTTAGTTGACCCAACTGAATTTAGTATTAAAGATAAATCAAATGAGTTAATTGTAAGAATGCAAAACGAATCAAACATAGAATTAAAAGAATTCTTTGAAAAAGCACGAGATAAAGCAATAGATATTTTTAATTCAACTGACGAAAATATTATTAGTGAATCAGATGAAAATTTAATACAAAATATATGGGCAGACGAAAATATAATAAAAGATGATAATAATATAAAATATTTTGTAGAAGGTTCACATATACTCCCTGAAAAAAAAGAAATTTTAATTGAAAAAAAAACTTATTTTTCAAGACATATTATGAGTATAGATAGTCAATATAGAACACACATACTTCCGTTTAGTACAAATAATCAATCGAATGCATATAATACAAATTTTACATTCAATATATCAAATACAATATCAAAAGTAATTTCAATTACTTTATATTCTTATCAAATACCAACAACCTGGTATTCATTTTCTTTAGAAAATGGAAATACATTCTTTATATATAATGGATTAATCATAAATATACCAGATGGTAATTATACAAAACAATCAATTGTAGATGAAATAAATCTTGTTGCAAATTCAAATCCTAATACGAGTGGTTTAGAAATGACATATAATGAAAAAACAAATAAAATAAGTATTAAAAATAATGATTTATTAACAGACAGTGTTAATATAACATTTTATCTACAATCAAAATCAATTAATTTTAACGACTGTAATGGAAATTTACAAGTGGCAAATTTTCAAACGACTGGGATAAATACAACATTGGGATGGTTATTAGGATTTAGACCAATGTTATCTGAAAATGGTGATGCAACTATCAATTTAAAAAAATTAGAAACGATAGAAACATCCGCAACAATAGATATATCTGGTCCGAAATATTTTATGTTATCTATTGAAGATTTTAATAGTCGTTTATCAAATGGTCTATATGGTATAAAAAATTCAAAAAATAGTAAAACAATTTCTGTTCCTGATTATTATAAAACAAAGGATATAGATTGTAAAAAAAGAGAAGGTGTATTAACACAGTCACAGCAATATACAATAAATTCAATTAAAGAATCAAGTAAACAAAATAATAATAGCGATTCAACTATAAATAAATTATCAGGACCAACATCCGGTTCAGTATTTGCACTAATTCCTTTAACCAATATTATTACATTACGAAATAATTCGGAACCATATGTTAAATTTGGAAGTGATTTAGCACAGTTTAAAAGATCGTATTATAATCCAACGATATTAGATCGTATGAATGTTCGTTTAACTGACGATAAGGGTAGATTGGTTAATTTACATGATAATGATTGGTCATTTTCATTAATTGTAGAAGAACAATATTAATTAATTAATTGTTCCGTAATATAATTAGGTATAGTTAATGAAGACAATTCTATGGGTTTTCTAATTTTCCATTCTATATTGAGAGGAATAGAAGACGATAAAGGCGATTTACTTGTCCAATTACTTTTGTTTAAAACTGTAAATAACTTAATTAATCGATGAATAATTCCGCCTGTATTTCTTGGAGGAACATGTTTAACTGCCCATTCAAATTGCATCGCTTGTATTTTTGTTTGAAATCCAGAAACCAAACATATATGTTTCCATCCAGGTCCTTTACTTGTTGTATACTTAGCTCCTCCGCTTATTTCGCTATTATGTTTTCTTAAACGTTTAATTGGGTCAGGAGAAACACCTGCATATGTACAATCTCTGTTTTGAATAATATAAAAAATCCAGGGTTCTTCTATCTTATTTGAGGATATATCATTTATACTATTACTAATTGGCATTTATTTTAAATCAGATAATAATAAATAATAATGAACATAATCATTATTATTTATTATAATATTCATTTATTTATATGAAAAAAGTTTTAGTTCTTTGTCAACGAAAAAGCGGAAATATATCATATACAAAGAATGGAAATAAGATAAAAACAAAAATAGAAAATACTGTTGTACCTGAAATAAATAAAACGATTAGTTCCATTTTTGGAAAAGAAGAATATAAAATAGAATATTTATCTTCATATCCAATTCTAGATGCAGATAAAGTCGGTGATACTCCTAATGGAGAAATTGATATAGAAGGACACTTAACGGATAAAGAACCAATTTTAAAATTTAAAAATGACATAGGAGAACCAATAACAATGATGGTAAGAGAATTTATTAATGACAATAAAAAAAGTTATGATTTAATCCTTTTAAATACTTGTCCATTTATGTTAATGAATTTTAAAATGATATATGATTTGTTAAAAGATCACGGTTTGATGGTGTTTACTGCTTATAATCCTTTGTCAAAAAATAATTTACCCACAACAATTCATTTCGATAAAAGTTTGTTTGACATCATAAAAGAAAAATCAAGTGGTAATACATTGATTTTTAAAAAAAGAATAACTGGAGGAAAAAATAGAAATAATAAAGTAAAGAGAACAAAAAAATATAAAATAAAAAAAAGAGGTAACAAAAAAAAAGGAACCAAAACAAAAAGGATCAAATATAATAAAAAATAATAAAATAGAAGAAAATTAATAAATATATGCATTTTTAATTCCAACTATATAAATTTTATTATTTTTGGGTTTGGAATTTGTTTTTCGATTTTGGACATTTATAAATGTCCATTTTGGGAAAGTGCTTGTATCCCTTTGAAATATATGAAAAAAAACACGTTGTGACCAAAATGCTCTTATTTCAAAAATATTATTAAAAAATGTGTTACCATAAAAAAACATATATTTTTATGCAAAGTATTTAGGCATTTTTTTTGTTAATAGATATATAACATTCTTTAACAAAAAAAATGCCAAAAAATGCCGAAATTTACAAGTGTGATATATGTGACTTTAATTGTAGCAAAGAAAGTAATTTGAAAAAACACTTTTTAACACAAAAACATCAAAAATTAACATTTTTAACAGAAAATGTAAAAAAAATGCCGGATCATATATGTATAAATTGTAAAAAACATTATAAATCAAGAGAAGGTTTATGGTATCATAAAAAAAAATGTACAATACCTATAAATAACAATATAACAACTAATAATTTAAATACTATATTAGATGTTTCACAACTTACTCATTTGGTTTTAGAAGTTGTAAAAAGCAATCAAGACTTTCAAAAACAAACACAAGAAATGTACCAAGATATACAATCACAAATGAATAATATATATAATACTAATAATACAAAAAATACAAAAAATATAACAAATAATATTTTTAATATGAATTTCTTTTTAAATGAAAAATGTAAAGATGCAATGAATATTATGGATTTTGTAAATTCTATGACACTTCAATTTTCTGATTTAGAACAAGTTGGTAATCTTGGATATGTTGAAGGAATAAGTAAAATTATTATAAATAAACTTAATGAATTAGATGTTTATAAAAGACCAATACATTGTAGTGATGCAAAACGTGAAATAATTTATGTAAGAGATAATGATGTATGGGAAAAAGAAAATGTTACCTATGATAAACTACGAAAAGCAATTAAATACATTACAAAAAAAAACGGAGATCTTTTAATTCCATGGAGCGAAAATCACCCATCATGTATGAATATTGATAATAAATTAAATGATGTTTATATGTCATTAATGAATCAAGCAATGGGCGGGAAAGAAGATTTTATATGCAGTGAAAATAAAATTATTAAAAAATTATCAAAAGCATTTTTAATTGATAAACACCATATACATTAATGAAATCATAAAAAAATATATATACAAAACACATAAAGATTATTATTTATATATAACAATAAATGTCTTCAATCAATAAAAATACATCAACATCTGATTATGACATTAAAATGGATAAATTGGAGAAAGAAGGAATGAATAAAGTAATGGAATTACAAAAAAAAGAAGGATGTATTATTCCGTCTGAACAAGGAATAACCCAACTTTTACAAAATTGTGAAAAAGATTTTGAATCAGCAATGGGTAGAAAAATGTCTTATGGAGAAATGCGTGAGCTATATGGTTAAATATAAAAATCGAATAATTTATAATTTAAAACATAAATTATAAATTCGATATCAATAACAATTAACGATGACTACTTCAGTTATCTTCACACATGATGCATATGAATCTGTTCATACTATTCAATCACTAACGAATGAAATGATTGAATTTAATGAATACTATAATAATAATTTAACCAATACTATTTTAACTCGCCCAAAATCGAGTCATGGAAATTTAATGATCCCTTTTACACTTAGTGATAAACAAGTATTAGATATGCTTCAATATATGAACAACCAAGATATAACGTATGAGACATTAACTACAATGTTTAAATTAGACTTTATTTGGTTTGACAAAAAAGAACGACAAATAATGATATGGGGCGAAAATAAAGAAATTGTAGAATATGCACTTACAATTATTGAATTATGGTTAGGTTATATGGTATTTGGATATTATTAATATATAAAAAATATTTAATTATCGTTATATTTTATTTTCACTCTTTAGTTTTTTTAATATTTCTTTTAGTTTTTTTTAATATTTCTTTTAGTTTTTTTAATATTTCTTTTAGTTTTTTTAATATTTCTTTTAGTTTTTTTAATTTTTTTATGTGATTTTAATTTTTTATTTTTATTTTTAATTTTATATTTTCTTTTTGTGTTTTTCTTGTGTTTTTTGCATATTTTTTTTGCGGTTTTGTTCATGTTTCCACCACTATGAGGAGGTTTAATTCCATATAATTTGTTAGATATTTTGAGAATACTCTTCATATAGGTCAAACCAGTATCAACAGCAAGAGCAGCAGTAACAGCAGCAGCAGTAACAACACGAGCAGCAACAGCAGCAGTAACAGCAGCAGGAGCAGCAGGAGCAGCAGGAGCAGCATAAATAATATCTATAGATTTTAACATAATTTCATTTATTAATTCCTTAATATGGGAGTAATCTTCATAATATACGTTCCGATCATCGCCATTCGACGACTTAGGACGTATAAATTCATCAAAAAAATTGGAGATGTAATTGGCTCCGGGTCCTCTGGGACTGGGATTTCCAGTTAATTTAAAATTTTTATCATCATCGATTTCGATAAAACCAGTATCAATATTTTGCCCCAATAGCATTCGTTTCGTAATCTCAAAACATTCAAGAGGAGAATAATAAGTGTTTTGTACTTTATTAAAAAGAGTCGCTGGACTTCCCGTTGTACGAATACTAGTAATGTTTTCCATTAAAGACATATTTTTCCATAGTAAATACCATAATTCAAACAATTTATTATTTATAAAATCATAATCGTCTGTGTTAGTATAACGATTAACTTCATTTTCAGTAGAATGAAATTTTTTAATATCAAATTGTATTACATTTTTTTTAATTAATTCAAAATATAATGTACAAATGAAATACTCATCTACTTTAAGTTCATTATGTTTATGATATAAATTAGTTGTTTCTAAATTATCTTTTACAATCCTGTCATCGAGGATGATGTCTCTGCGGTTTGTAGGTTGTCCAGCGGCAGGGGGTATAGTCCCCAAGTATTTATCTATATCAATTTTCCATAAGTTTTCGTTTTTTAAGTCATCAAAATTATCATTATCATGATAATCAATAACATCACTAACATCCATAGCAACAGCATCCATAGCAGCAGCAGCAGCAGCAGCAGCAGCATCAACAGCATCAACAGCATCAGCACTAGATTTTTGCATTAATTCTTTAATTCTATCCCAATTGTTAATTATATATTTGGGATGTTGTATATTAATACCATCTGCCAATAATAGATTATAAAGTGGCGAATTATTATTGTTTAACATATTAAAAACAAAAGTGTTAACATCATTTGCAAAATATATTAATGTATCTCCAAGTCCTCCACCGGATTGTTCAACTATAGTACCCCCCCCGGATGCCGGTTGAAATTCGAATCCATCACGACCAATGATGAAATTAACTGATTTAAATAGTATAGTTATAAAAAATGCAGTATCTTCTTTATTTTTATTAGTTGAAGCAGCTGAACCAATCGATGATATTTCATCCATAATTTCTTTATTCTTTACATTAATATAATCGTCAATATAACGATTAATTATATCTTTTAAAGCAACGGGTTTTTCTTTATAATATTCAAACATTTCCTTTCCTCTTTCAAATAAAGATTTTTTTATAAATTTTACAGTACCTTGTTTGTTTTCTTTTATGTAGTCTAAGTAATCCTTACTTTGATAAGTAAATAAAATTTCTTTAATCATATTGTTAATAAAAAAAGGCAATTGATTATTAATTTGTATATAAACAGTATACACAAGAGTATTAATAGCATCATTTAAACCAAGGTTTTGGGGTTTGTCTTTTAATGTAATAAAATCATTAAAAAAAGAAAATATATTTAATAGTTTATCATCCTTATTACTAATTTGTCTACATAATTCTCTATATAGAATTGTATAATTTCTTCCAACCTCAGCAAAAATACCTTTAAATTTTTTAAGGTCTGCCATATTTATATCAGACCTACGGGTTGATAATACATCAATTGTTTCCTTAGTAGACATTATGTCGCTAAGTTGTTTAAAATTATCACCATTTTTAACAAGTTGATATTCGTTATATAAAGATCCAACAACATCAGAAGGAGAAGGAGAAAGATTATATTTTTCTATATCTGCATCACTCATGAAAGTAGGAAAAAAAACCTTCATTTTTTGTAATTTATCATAAAACGCCTTTAATTCTGCTTTTTCATTTTTAGTGTAGTACAAGTAGTTATGATCGGTGTTTTTAATATCAAATTTCACTCCACGATATGTGTATTGCATTAATACCGTAGTAGGATCAATAATCATATTTAATCCACAATGAACTCCTCTTACCGATAAAGGTCTTTCTTCTAAACACAAACAAATAGTATTATCATAACCTGATTTACTTAAAGCATATTGAATATATTTGTATGTTGTGATATGCGAAGAATCTCCCGCAAACTTTAATATAGGTCCAATTAAAGATATTATTTTATTTTTTTCAGTAAAACCCAACTCATCACATATTTTTTCTGCCATCTGCTCAATTCCATTTACACAATTTTCTTTATCAAGTGTTTTACACGCATCGCCGCCACGCGGTTTTCCACAACAATTTAATGCAGAAGCAATATTTTTTATTTTTTTTAATAATAGAATACATAAACTTTGTTGTGAAGTATTATAGTTAACTGAATTTCCAAAATGCATATTTTTGTCACACCTGTCTGGGTATTGTGATAGATATTTGCATATCATTGAAATAATCTGATGATATTTTAATCGTGTATCAATTCCTTTAAAAACTGCAATTGGAGCAGTGTCTATTTTATCAATGTCTGTAAAATATATATTTTTTAAAACAGCAAAAACATTCGTAATATCATCAGGATTATAAACTTGGGAAGATGAAAAAGTTTTATCCTTATAAAGAGCATAAAAACAATAATTAAGTAAAATTTGCCATAAATAATTTGTACAAACTACTGAAATTTCAGAAATTATGTCTTTGTAAGATGTTGGTGGTAATATTACTAGAGTTTTATAATTGTTTAAAAACGCTTCATATGATACTGGTTGTTGTGGTTCTGGTGGTGCTGGTGGTGCTGGTGGAAAAAAAAGTGTTTGAAAAATTGCTTTATTCCCCTCGCTGAATGTATTCATAACCTCTGCCCCTGGATTATCTGCATATAAATCGCAAATAATTGTATAAAACATTAATAAATCACAATTAAAGAGTGCCGTAAAATTTAAAGAATCAAGTGCTGGTGCGATGAGTGGATTGGGACCACCTTTACTCCCCATGTCAAGTTTACAATACCCTCCAGAATTTA
>Ga0209335_10001646_pt1 | contig 25375 bp, 18 predicted proteins | sample COG_09_FD_184753 | JGI IMG/M metagenome (GOLD analysis project Ga0209335, IMG submission 184753) | Pelagic Microbial community sample from North Sea - COGITO 998_met_09 (SPAdes) (version 2) | ecosystem: Environmental > Aquatic > Marine > Neritic zone/Coastal water | place: Helgoland, sampling...
TTCATGAATTAAATGCCTACCAACGAATAATTGGGTTTGGCCATTTTGCAACTGTCCGACCGCGTGAGCATCCCAGACTTTTTCAAATAAATTTCGCTTGTTCATAAAAGAGACAAAACAGTAACGAAAAGACGACTTCTCGCAAGTTCAATGGCATATAAAACTTAAAGATTCTTTCGAGTTAATTAATTAAGTCGAGTACTGCTATTGAGCATACTACTAGAGTATGCTTTTATTAACCTATGATTTTTAAGTGGTTTTTTTTCAAACTCACTACTTTTTTCCTTCTCGGATTGTACGTCAATTAAACGTTTAAAAGACTCTGCATTTCTTTTTTGCAATTCTATCAATCGAGTAATTAAATCCTTGGTGTTGATATTAGTGAGTGGGTCAAATTCAATTTCACTTTTTGCAGTTAAGACACTCTTCATACTCTCCTCCTTTTGAGCGAGTATGGATTCGATTTCGTCTAAATTCTTGGCGGCAATTGCCTGTGTTTCAGTGTGCAAGAGATTTTCATAAACCTCTAAAATATCAATAAAGGTATTGAAACTTTTCGGGCTATCGTTCGGAACCGACATTCCCCTTCCAGTTAAGCCTTCAACGATAGAGAACCAGGTTGTTGATCACCTGAAATCTCGTTCTCAGGATTCTGAGCCAACATTTCTGACCATGCTTCCCTTAATTCATTAATTACTTTTTCAGCTTCGTCTATAGTCTGAGGTTCTTTCTTAAGATTTGCCTGCTGAAGTTGATGCATTACATAATCATACAACCGATATAATGTACCAGGCAGTTCACCCGGAACTGACATATCGAGAGAAGATTGGAGTTCAGTCACGATATTTTGAGCACGAATGAGATTATTGTTCACATCTTCATTCCGCTTAGTGAATTCCTCTTCATCAAAAGCTCGCTTAGCGGCGGTGGTAAATCGTAAACAACCATCAAAAAGCATCAATACCAACTTTCCTGGACTTGCCGTTTGAACGGACTGAGCCTTGTAGGATTTTGCGATTTTATCGTATTGCATAACAGGGGCAGACAGAGAAGCTTATCCTGAAAAATCTTCAGTGGTGAGCAGCTTTTCGGACAACCCTTCTAAATCAGAATCATTTGGCCAATTGGGATCTGCTAAAAGTGCCTGTGCCCGTTTGATTACATCTGGGCGAACATCATTACCCGCACTCTCAGCACGTTTAGCTAAATCGCTCAAGTCAGTAAGGCTTGTGGTAGTTGGAGTATCTGAAGACTTGCTTGTAGATATATGAGTGGAAGGTTCATGCTTACCATAAGCTTGAACAATCGCATTTCTACCGTTACTAGATATTGCCTCCATAAATTATACTGAGCTTAATTTGTGCCAGTTTAGACATAATTGCAACCATCTTTTTCCACTATCTGAGAGGAAGGGTCGAAAAAGTGGCGGATGCGACATACTTTGCAAAGATCCTGGGCGATTGCAAAACACTTCCAGAGGTCTTTGCAGATAGTGCGCGAACTTGTGACTCTTCTTGAAAAACCCTTGAGCCCATAATTACGCTCGCATGACCGGCATCAAAGGTTTCGTCAATTGCCCACATGAATTCACCACTCTTGATGTCAACCAATTTAGCTCTTACACCTAGCGACATTGGTCTGTAAGGACGAAAGGAATGAATATCGACAAATAAAACTCCATTCGACTGAGTTAAACTTTCTAATTTCCGTAAAAAATTCTCCGGTAGGTTGCCGGATGATGAAACTCGCTCAACACCAAAAGTTTTTTTCATTTGTGATGGACTAAACCTGATAATCTCAAAAATTCTTTCTTGGGAAAGTTCCTGATTAAAAACATCATCAATAAAATTGAGAACTGGCGAGTCATTGTCCTCATGATAGCATGGAACAAACACTACACGGTTCAGGTATGAAGGTAGTCTCTCAACGGGGTATAAATTTGTTGGCACAAAGGGTTCTGCTCTCGCAACCACTTTTTCCTGCTCGAATTTCCTGCATCCAGAAAACCCGATAGCGAATGTAATAATTAATAGGCAGTATCGTAAATTGTTCATTTATTTCTTGAATGAATTTTGGAGAGTTTGTAACTGAGTATTTAACTGGGACTGCATTTCTTCCATTCGCATAAATCCAGCACTTAATGTGTTTTCGCGTTGTTCCAAATATCGTTCCAAATCCTCGATCTTGTCATCGATCCGCTTGTTTTGACTTCGTACGCTTTCGATATGAGTATTGTAAGCACCCTTGTAACCAGAGTCGCTATCACCTGACAGGAAGGCACTTATAAATTCGTCCACTGCTTCGGATACACCTTGATAAGTCCTACTAGCTTGAGTATTTACATCGAAAGCAGTAGCGGTTGCTTGGGTAAATAAAGCTTTCACCTTATCAGGATTCTCTTCCAACTCTTGTATTAAAAGGGCAGAATTCTTGATTAGCATACGATCCGATCCAGTTCCAAAATCCAAGCCAATATTTGAAAGGCGAAAACTTGAATAGGCGGGTTCTGTTTCTGTCCAATCGTCTTTCGCGAGACCGCCAAGCATTTCATACTTCCAATACTTGGCTGTGCCAGTACCTGCGTCATCTAACACTTTAACAATGTAACCATCATTATTGGAATCGAAGTTCAAGTTGCCTGCAATGGCTACAAGTTCCGCATTATTGGCATCATTTGTGTTTATAATTAAATCTGATCCATCTGCAGTTGTGCCACTTTCAGAGTGCGGAGTCGAATCACCAAAGACCACTTTTCTTAATTGGCTTCCCAATCGACTAATTTCAATATTACTGGAAAATTTACCAGCAGTTACCTTCTCTCCGTCATTAGTAACTGCGGTTAAACTACGGATATAATCCTGTGCGTCATTAAATTCCTCTACGAATTTCTCAATGGCAGCCTTCGCTTGGGATGAATCTTTAGCGACCACAAAACTTGCACTCTCCCCTACTGCAGCCTGAGCGATGTCGAAGCTTATACCCTTATATCCATGCTCGGCATCCGTAAAAGTAGTTTCTGTACTGTAAACAAGTTCCCCTCCATTCACCTTAACCGACGAGTTCTGCCCAAGTTCACTTTCCATTGCCCTGCCCACGCCTCGAATCACCTGCCTCCATTGAGCACTCGAAACGGATGGTCCTTCTGTAATAGTATCGGTTAAGGCCTGCCAATAAGTATCGGGATCTCCCCCCACTGGATCTAACTTAACATAATCTCCATTTGAGTAACTTGCGTGATTTCCCGCATTGTAGGTGGTGTTTATTGTCGCAGGCGCCGCAAGTCCCATTGAATTGAGCAGGTTTCCTGCACCTGCATTTGCAGTAAGTGCATCCCAGGTAGTGGACTCATGCAGGGTAATACCCACTGCACCAGCGTCTTTATTTCTTATGACAAACCGATCGCTTACCGGGTCATAATACATATGGACATTAGCATCGGAACTGTTTACCCGATCGACCAAGTTTGTAACAGTGTCAGTATTTGCATTATAGTCAATCCGGACAGCACCCTCCCCTTCACCAATGAAAAAATTTCCTGCTCCTGAAGATAGTCCAGTAAGTGCAGTTCCAAAATTTGCATTACCGAGGGATACAGTCATATCAATCGTGCCTAATGCTTGACTGCTCTGTATTACAGTTTCCTGAATCTTTTCCCAATAGTCAGCCCATCCAGTCCCTGTACCAGGTACTGGAATGTCCTTTTGCCTCCACATATAGGTATCGGCGTACTTAAAGCCCAATGCTGCTTCCGCATCATTGGTTGCCAAGGTAGTTGCTCCGTATCTGGTATTGGCAAAATCGCCAGCCTTAATAACAAGGTCCCATGAACTTTGTGTGGCACCTGTAGGGTCTTCAGTAGAAGTGCCACCAGTTTTAAATCGATAATAATTATTATCTGAACCGCTCACGATATCATTCGCGGTATAGGTAGTGCCATTATTCCACGCATTGACCGTTGTTGCCTTGTATGGGTCTTCAGTCGCATCATGAGTTCCGAAATTGCCATCCGCACCCGCAAAAGCGGCAAGATTGGCCATTTCTGCCCACATTGTATGATCTTGGACATTTGCATTTATCCCACCAGATGCCCCAGTACCTGTAAGGACTGCCATTTCAGGTTTTATTTCCTGAAAATAATTCGAATCAAAATCTCCTGTTCCATTGGCGTGAGCAATCTCGGTCCACCAATTACCGAAGCCAGCGTTAGACCTGTCGGTTAAACTATCGGTTACATCGGTCCACCAAGTGGTGTTAGCAGTCAAATCATTAACAGTTGATGTTACTTCGGTCCAATAGGTGGTGTTGGCTTTATCCACTAATCCAGTATTTGCACCACCGTTTTGGATTGTGGCACGTGCATCAGCCCACCAAGTTGGATTACTACCCAAAGTAGTCAAAGTTGTAGTCACTTCATCCCAATAATCATTGCTTCCACCGTCAGCCAATGCGGAATTGAGAGTTACGTCGTTAGTAACATCATCCCAAAAATCCTCTGAGTCAGTTGCAAGATCAGCTAAGGCATCTGTCACATCGGCCCAGTATGTATTGGTGGCTGTTGGTTCAGCCGAAAGAGTTATATCCGAAGTCACCTCTGTCCAATAAGCATTCTCACCTAAATTGGTTGCGGCAGATATTACATTCCAATAAGTGTTACCACTATCGGTGGAGGGAGTCTTTATTGTGGTAACTTCTGTCCAGTAAGAATTACCTCCCAATGTCGGGGCGAAAGCCTTAGTCGCATCCTCAACCATTTGGTCAGCGCCAGCAAGTCCTGACAGACCTGACAGAGTTGATTGCCCCGTGTCCTGCCAGTCTAAGGGTGTGGTAGCAGGATCACTGTTCGCATTATTCACAAGTGACCTGTAGTAATTCCCCCCATTTACTTTAACGAACTGCCCAATAGCGGTAGAAGTTGCACTCACCCCACCCACAAATTCTCCGTTATAGGTAGCGTTAAGTTTATACTTAACTGAAGAGTCTTCGACAAAGCTTCCAGTTGCATACCCTCCACCATTGGCTGAATTGTAAGTTGTTGAGGCGGTGATATTTGACTGAGCTTCCCAAAATCGATTGTCTGCGGTTGCTACTATATCGTTGGTACTGTAATTAGTACCCGCTGAATGATTATTATCATTGACTGCCTGAAGTGCGCTTGTGGCTTCGTAGACCACTCCATTTGTGGCATCCACAACCCTTTGCCCATTGGTCATCGGGCGAATTTGAGCACTGGTTACTGTGTTATTAAATGTGGGGGTAGCTGCATCCGCGGTGACAAGTTTAGCTTTCCAAAATTGAGTGCCATCCTTGACCACGGAGTTTGCACTATGATTGGATGTATTCGCCCAAGAATTCGAATTAATTGCGTCGAGGTCAACACGGGACTTAAAAAATCGACCGTTACCGGCTCCGTCAGATGAAAGTTTTATGTAACTATTAGCGGTAATTCCTGATAAATCATTTCCCCCCTCTGCAAATGCATTAACTGCATCCCACTTAGTCGAGGATCCATCTCCTTTAGCCTTGTAGTACTTTTTCGCTGCACCTGAGCCTTCAGTCGCAAATTTTTGGGCCATCGTGCCAGTTGTATTGTAAGATGTCTTAGTTGCGATGCCAGAAATGCTACCTATGTCTAACTTACTACTGTAAAATTGATTTTGGCCGGTATGAAACACAAAATGATCCGTCCCGTCGTAGTTTGCATCAATGCTTTGAACATCAGCAAAATCAGTAACTGCGGACCACTTGGCCATCGCTTCGTAGTAGTTTGTTGTATCCGCTGTGGTATGAACGAACTTTGTCGCAGCTGACGCAGGATCGTAATTCGTAGTCCCATTGTGTGTAGTTACATTACTCCAATTCGCCGTTGCCTGGTAAAATTTGTTATCGTCTGCCTGAACATAATTTGTATTTGCCCATTTTGTCGTCTGTGCTGCATTAGTAGCAGGGAGAGAGCTAATAGTGTCCCATGCAGCGGCAGCACGATAGGCCTTATCCTTGACGGCAGCGTCAGCATCACTACCCACAACCAGATCGTTTTGGGAGAAGTTGACCTGTCCTGTATTGCCGCCGTGTTGGACGAACCCGTTATTCGAACCGAAGAAAGTAGCTCCGCCTCCTGTATTAGCCTCGTATAAATGACCATCCACATAAATCTTATCAGGGCGAAACTTTCCCGTACCACCCACATTTTGATTCCAAGCACCAGAGGAATTTCCATTTTGGAGATTCCATAATCCGCCCCCAAGAGTACCAAAATTTTCCGCATTTTCAGTCCGGTCTCTTATCGCACGGAAGTAGGAATCCGTAGAACCTTTTACAATGTCACCTTGTTTGATGTAATTAGCATCACCCGTGGTCGCTGCAGTTCCAGAACCTGTTACCGGGGGGTGATCTCCAGCGTTGAGAGCAATAGAAAAGGACGTGCGAGTTGTCCCGGTACCATCATTACCAACCCTCTTAGTTTCAAGGTCTTTCATTAGCTTCCAATTCTTTGAATTAAAAGTTACTTCAGTTGTACCAGACGCATCGCCCTGGGTGTTCGCCCACGCAGTGGTTGGTGTAGCCATTTGCGAGGTATAGATAAAACCATTCTTGTATACAGAAACACCAGATGCATAAGCAGTCGCGGGATTAAACTGATTCCCTGCATCTTTCCTCCTGAATATATTTGGCTCACCATCGCTGTCATAATCATAAGCGGCATAGATTCGACTATCAGTGGAGGCTAGACCTACGCCCCCACCCTCATCTGTGTCAGTTTGATATAACCATGACTTTTTCTCAGGATTGGTCGTTGCGTTACCAGATCCCCATAGCGAAATGGCTACATTGGTTGCGTCATAATCAGCATCCTGGAGAACAGTGGTGCGATTTAGTAGGCGTAGTGACTTAAGAAAGTTAGATGAGTCTGTCGGCGAGCCCAAAATAGGAACTGAATTCAATGCGTTAATCGACAACTCACCCCCATCCACGATCATCTTATCACTAGCACTATCATATTCAAAAGTTATTCCTGTACTATCCGATTCCGGGTTTACACCCGCAACCGAACCTACAGCAGTGTTTATCTCATCGATAATACTTTGTAAGGTAACATCCAAGCTATCAATCGAGAGTGTTTTTCCTGCTATTGAAAATGTCCCCTTGGTAATTGCTGTCTGCAGTGGTAACTCACTTAACTTTACAGCTGTATTTAAACCTGCACCCAATCCACCGGGTACGCGATTCTTGGACGACATTTCAGTTTGAGTACCAATGGAGTACACGCTCACCACATAATCTCCAGTTAAGGCACCTGAGGCAGCAGACGCCGAGATGATAGAGGCGGATATTGAGTCCATGCCCACTTTTCGTGCTTGATATAAATCTTCACCCTGTAGGGTTTTGCTTGCCCCGTTAAGGGTATCAAGCTGGCTTTTAAGTATGCCTAAGTCGGAAATTTTCTCCTCATTAGCAGATTTCTCGCTCTGCAAGCGCTGTTTGGGAATGGCTTCTAATTCGATTAATTGCTCCACTACTGGCTTCCAATCAAACCCAGATGCGAGTCCCGTTAACTGTAAGTCAGAACCCATCTAAAAACAGGCAAGCTCCACCCTGCGTAATGGGTAAGAAGAATACTTGGATGAAATATTAAAATGCACGTGCATGTGCTCGTGAAAGCAATATTTATGCCATTAGGCGGAAGTGTGACCTGCAGGTTGCCCTATTCGGTCGAGGCAACCGTATCCGAATGGGCAGGGAGGAATTGGGACGTTTTATCTAACAACCAGTTCGAACCCTCACTTAGAGCCCAGAAAAACTCCTTGTTTCGCTGCACCGCAGTCCAATTGCGGTTAGGGAATTCAATATCCCTAATCCTTCTTCGATAGTTGACGAGTTCACCTTTAGTTTTGCCTTCGAATAAAAAATTCCAAAAAGATTTATTCGAATCAACTAGCGCATTTACCTTATTGGCATCGGCAAGAAGTTCCTTAATCTGCTTATTTTCGGAATAATTTGTACCAGAGTATTTATCTGGTAACAATTCAGTCTTGATTGCACATTCCAGTGCCATAGCTAGGATTTTCTCAACATATTGAATTGCAGGGGAATAAATTGTGGCAAGATCAGAACTAACCACTTGATTGCCGAGCAACTCATGAGTCCGAGTATCAAAAGAAGCACTTGAACTCTCCCCTACCCATCCTATTGCATCCTCAAAAGTGATATAAGGCGCTCCATTTATTTTCACACCCGTTCTGGCTAAGTTCCTGTATTCCACATTTTGGTTCTCAGAAATAAATTGCTCGAAAGTCTTGAGGTAGACAAAAAGGCGTCCTTCTACTATTACTTTTTCCTGAGTATTCCCGGGGAGACGATGCCCTTTTTCCGTTGAGGCATAATGTGCACCACTATCTGAGTATGAAGTGTCGTCAGAATAATACCGACCGTCATCCCGAATTGCCATATCCTGGCCAACTAAAAGTACTTTCCTCGAACCCAGCAGCCTTGAAATGTCAAGGACACAGGCAGAAACGGTACCTTTTTCAAGTATATTGGTGCCCGGCTTGCGGCCAGTTCGGTCTTTCAGTATATCCACAATCGGATTAAATGTGCACCAAGTCATGATGCGACCAGAAAAACGCTTTACGATTTCTGGGTAAGCACTAAAAGGGCATGCTAATGGAACGCCTTCCAGGCTTATATCTTCGAAGCCTGCAAGCGTAGGAGAAAGTGGATCAGCGGTAACCACCATATGGGGGCGAATACCGTTGTTAATTAACTTTCTATAGGGACTATTACTGGTAATGATGATCGCCTTGTCTTGAACCTGCTTAAGGAAATCAATCGATTCATCCAAGGACGGCCCGGCACCCACTAAAATAAAGGGGATATCTTTAAATTCACCCTCCATTTCTCCAATATCTGGCGCGTGTGCCAAATGTGGTAGGTTCCTGAATGTATTTTCTTGAATATCTGTGGCAGTACGCACATTGACCTCCATCAAAGGGCGAACAACCATATATTGACGGAGTAATTCGTTTCGCACATTGTCGTAGTATCCTTCATCGACACTATGAAGGGGCGAAAAAATAATGCTATTTATATCGTTTACACCGGTAATAGCTGCCCCCTGTATATCCTTGAAAAATTCGTCATTAGCCTCACCAACGCCGAGCATAAATCTTTCATTTAAAAGGATATCTGAACAATCGTACCTGGCAAATGTTTCACGTAGCAGCGCAGGGTCCTTTTCTGCTACCAAAAAGTTGGTTCCCGCGCTTGACTCTTGCATGAATAACCTCACGTGCGAGCCATCGCCAAAACCTGAAATCGCATAGAGTGACTCCTTCGCCATAGTAAGACCTCGAAACCATCTTTTAACCAGTTGGTCAGACTTTCCCTGTCCATAGGCAGGAAAAGAATGCTCACCCCGTTGTATCATTAAGCAATTCCCCTCAACAGTATCATCGTAGAAGAAGGATTCCGACTTTCGGTCGCCAATTTCATGGATCCTTTGTAAAACGACGGGGAATCTTGCCCGCAAAATATTTTCATTTACCGGGAGAATGTTTTTAATACTCAATTTTCTCCTCCCGTTTTCTTTTGTAAAAATGGAACAACTTCTTCGACGAATAATTTGCGTGTACGTTTAAACACAGGAAGAAATCGAACGCTCAGTTCGTCAGAAAGTAAAGCAGGATTACCCTGTTCAAAAGAAGTCAAAATTTCATTTAACGATTCCGATTGTTCTTTTGCCACGGCTTCCAGGCTTTCGCGCCAAGGGGGGTTATAGGTCTGTGCGTAAGGCCCAAGGTTGTCTAAAAGATCTGCAAATGGTTGCACCCGACTGATCAATTGATCCATTTGACGAAAAACCTCGGACCACGGAACGGAAAGAATATTACGAACATACGCCTGAAACTGCTCCTCGGTTTGACCCAAGTGCTTCATGGATTCGAGTATAAGCCTTAAAGTTAATTCGTCATGTGACAGACTGAAGGCTTCTATTTTTTCGTAAACATCCGGAAATGAACCCCCTTCCAAAGAGTCGACTCCGTCGACCACAAATTGAACCACCACCCTGCCCTGCTCGCTCAAGGCACCCATCAACAGATCGTATACCCTGGAAGGCTCTGTTGGAATATCACCCTCGAAGATTACCTCCTCATTATCTGCAAATATTTGAGACACAGTTTGAAATATGCCCAAAATCCTTAATCATTCAATGCTAAAGAGATACTTGTCGAGTGAAGGAGCAATTGATTACAAAATGCTTTAAAGTAAAAATGAACATAATGCACTGAGTCTTAAGCAATAGAAGATAACTTCTCGATTTCGCAGAGGGATCGAATGATTTTGTTATTTCAAGGATTAAAGCAAGTGACAGTTATCCTTCAACGCTTCCATAATATTTAATCTTTCAAAATACAGTAATAATTTCTTTGTAAATAGATTCACTTAATTATTCTTACTACTCTTAAAGCGAGAACTCTTAAAAGAAAGCGATTACACTAAAGTTGTACAAGAGGGACTGCGTGAGTTCTAGCATCATTTAAGTGCGCTCTCTCACATTTTAAACTCTTACGATATACAAACTTAATTTCTCTCTCCATGATTCTCTATAGTATTGTAAGTTTAAAGTATTTTAAATCATGCACCTGGTTTACTGTAAACCCTTTGAGATAAAAAGGATGGACAATCCAACACGACAGTTCGGATTCTACTAGTTTTCACTCTACATACCTGAGTTCTTCTTTAATAGAGGCCGAGAGTATAAGCAAAAGAAGTAGATAATCCCAAAAATCTTCAGCTTAGAATAAGAAAACTCTACTTGAATATATTATTTCATAAAAAAAGTTAAAAAACTTTAAAAATCTAAGCAACTGGCAATCAGTTACTTGCGAAAATTATGGATGTTTTTTTTCTAAAAATAACATTTTTTTCTAAAGCTTTAAGTCCTGTGGTCGATTATCCAAAGCATCGAAGACAAGGAGGTCGACGACAAGGGATTCGAAACCCTTCCAAAAAAATCGTAACGAGCGACAAGGATGTCGCTTTAATCACAACGTCAAGGAGGACAACATAGTGAGTATCACAATAAATTCAAATGTAGCAGCGTCGCATTCGGCGCTGAATATGAAACGAGCAAATAATCTTCTCACGAAGAGTTTGCAACGCTTATCCAGTGGAAAGCGTATTGTATCGCCTAGCGATGATGCGGGAGGTCTCGCTGTCGGCATGAAACTGCAAAGCAGTCTCAAAAGAGCTGCAGCTTCAAGAATGAACACCCAAAACGGAATTTCTTTCTTGCAGATGCAGGATGGCGTAATGAAAGTTGCGGGTGAAATTTTGGATCGCATGTCAGAACTGAAAAGTTTTTATAACGACATTTCTAAAAACGCAACCGATCGCGAAACATACAACCACGAGTTTCACGAATTACAAAAAGAACTTAATTCTTTAAAAGCACAAAAGCTCAACGGTGTAAGTCTTTTTGCATCTGTTGATGGAAAAGGTTCGTTAGGAATTAATACTTCTGATGATGGTTTGGGAGAAAGAATTGAACTTAAACGAACCGGTTTCTTTGAAAACCTCAAATCCAAGTTTGGTGCGGACAGCGTATTGAATTCTGGTTCGCAGGGAAGCTACCGTCAATTAGTGGGAGATTTCTCACGGGACGGTGGAGTCAATGACCCTCAACCCGGAAATACATCACGATCTTACGGTTCCGGTGAAGTTGTTTACAAGACTGGTCTTGCGGATGCAGACTCAGGTTATTTCATGGCCGTTAAAGATGTAGGAGCTGGTACTAAAATAAGTGTCGGTGGTGCAAATACCAACTTCCTTAGAATTGCCGACAAGAGCGGAAACGGTTTCGTAGAAGCATTTCCTGAATCAGCTGAGTTTGATCCTTTCTCATTAAAGCGCACATCAAGTGGTCGTCAAATGTCATACTTAAAGGGAGATGTGGTAAAAGTTCCTGCTCACTGGGATAGCCCCGGAAGTTATTTCTATCTTAAAGCCGAAACCGATGTTCCTTACGGTAAAACATTGAATGATCTTTATAACGAAAGTCAGATCGGCCCTGGTAAGTTCTTTGACTATGTAGGAGAGAATGCAAATGGTATTCCTACTACTGATTTTGTTCGTGCAAATGCGAATCTTCCTGATCCTTCGCTTTTCAATCCAGCAAGTCCAAGTTCGTTCATAAACCTTTTCAATTCTCATTTGTCCAATAATTACACACCTGGACATGTAAAGGTTGATGCCGTTAATGATCCGTTCTTAAATGGTGCGGCAGGTGCACCTGCTGTTGTCAGTGCGGTTAAGCAAGTTGATACGCTAACTGGCATTGCAGGTGGAGCTCAAGCTAAACAAATTGAAATTAGCAACATTACCGGCGATCAGGCTGACGCCTATAATGTAACAGTTTCAGTTGGTGGCCTTACACATACCTTCGCAGTTAGTGACTTAGCAACTAATGTTGTATCGGGAAGCACAGATGTATCTGCACTAATTGAAGCTGAACTCGCTAAAATAAGTATTAATGGAGGCGTTGCAACATTCAACACTGGAGGTCTGGCAGTAACCCCTGCCTTTTTCACTAATCCTACTGGGACGCTTCCTCCAATTGCAACTAGCGGTGCTTTAACAGGTAATAATTTGCAAATTCAAGGCGCTGCTGGTGTTGGAGATTTCAATATTACTGTTACCACACAGGACAACTCAGCAACATTCTCCAATACTGGAGTCTACGCTGCTAATGCTCATGTGAATGAAGGCAACATAACTTACGATCTTTCAAGAAAGGTATGGGGGAATGGTTCAACTATTAGTGCTGGAACACCAGCCATTGTAAATGATTTAGTGTTCTCTGCTGGTCGTTTTTGGGAAGCTGCAGGAACTGCAGATTTAACTACATTTCGGACAACTGAATCGGCCCCTGGTGCAAACGATCAGTGGACCGACACAACTCGTTCGACATTAGCCGCACTTGCTGCTGCTCCTGCTGCTGGTGGAGTTACTATCCCCGCGGTTGTTGCCGGAGGCGTTGCGGGTGATTATGTAGCCGGTGCAACTGTTGCCACTACTCATGCGTATTTAGCAGATGAGTTTGCCGTAAACATTAACGGTACATCTGTTACTGCCAATTTTGTATCTGGCACTAATGCAATAAGTGGTCACTCGAATGCGGCACAAGCTATTGTAGATGCAATAAACGGGAATTCTACCTTGGGGTCGACTGTCATCGCTGCAGTTGCTGCTAATAATGTAGATGTGTCAATCATGGCTATTGCCCCAGGAGTATCATTTACATCTAATGTCTCAGCTACAGATATACATAATAACTCAACTGCAACCAATCCTGCATCAGCAACAACAGCAGCGGCTAAACTTGCTGTTAATACAACTACAGCTATCCCGGTAGCAACTACCACTACAGCGACCCCAACAACTAATGCGGCTTATGGCGTATATGTTCCGGCTTCTAATTGGGGTATCCAACAGTGGGATGCAACCAGTTCATTCCAATCGGGTGATCGTGTTCTTGACTCAGCAACTCAGGCTATCTACGAGATGAACGCCAATGTAAAGGGAACATTCATCGGGCAGGCAACTGCAGTCAATGATCTAGTTCTTGAAGGTGGCATTTGGTATCGTGCAGATGCAGCCAACACTGGTCTGCAAACTCCGACATCTGGCTTAGGAAGCTGGACAGCAAATGTGAACCCACTCACACTTGGTGCTACTAATAAAAACACTGAGTTCATGGATTTGACCAATGAAAGTATTTGGACAAGGACACATCATGGTGAATTAGTCGGAAAAACAATCAGCATGAACTATAATCGTGGTGACAATATCTTCTACCAAGGTAAGCACTACATTTACACCTCATCTGTTGCTTCCAATGACATTATCTACAATCCAGATGGAGATGGTTACACTGAATTCGAAGACTTATTGAATGCAGGAGCCCTTACTGAAGCACCAATCTATATTGACACTCGCGGAGGAGGCGGTTCAGCATCAGGAAATCCCGATGTATTTTATCGCCCGAATCAAGATCTTGAGTTCGTAGATCGTCTGCCCAATTCTGGAACCGCTCGTACAAACAGCATTGAAAGAAGGTCTGACTCGGCGAGGTTCCCAGGAGACGACATCTTCAACTCCCGCGATGACCAGTTTTACGGAGGTTTAAATGCCGGAAATGACGGAATCTATGGCACAGCGGATGACTTCTACTCCACAACATCAAGCTCAGATACTGCGAAAGCAGGTGGGCATGTTGACGCGGATGCGGATAATAATAAAGACCTACTCAACGCCTCGAACGGCTTAGAAAACTTCAGCGTAGCCGACTTTGTTGACTACATTCAAACACTCGCAAACATGAGAGCAGTAAATGGAGGAACGATGTCACGCTTAAATTATGCAACTAGCATACTGGAAGAGAATGAGATTAATCTTGGTGCCGCCACATCACGCATCATGGATGCAGATATGGCACAGGAATCAACCATGATGGCGAGACAAAATGTACTGCTTCAAGCAAGTGCATCTATGATCACTCAAGCCAACTCATTGACTAACGTTGTTCTTTCCCTTCTCCAGTAGGATCACCAATAAGGTATCCCAAACGAGAAGATAAAGTTTGATCTTAATTCCAAATTATCAAGTTAACATTCATTGAGATCGTCCATGAGTAAGTTAGCATTAATTCTAGATCAACAAAAGGTTTCCCCCTCGCCAAGAAACTCTTGGCGAGGGAAGGAGATCCTTCCTCGAAGGTCCGAAACAATTAGATGCATTAATTCTTCAGTCAATATTGTATTGTTTCCAAGAGTCTCAGAACACAAGAAACCATCCCGGGATAAGAATGACAGTCCGAGATGCCAAACCAATTTCCCATTAAAATATCGCAGGGAAACTTTCCATTCCTTACCAACCAACCTGCGACTACCTAACCATTCGTTTCCCCGCATTGCCCACAGTATATCAGATGTTAATCCGTTTTATACCCAGGAATGCCTTCCCTATTTTTTACCCCGCCCGTTCTCTTACACCTGTAATTGAATGACTATTATTAACGCACCCCACTCTACTCGAATCTCTTAATAGAATATGAAAGTAAAAGAAGAAACTAGTTATGCTTCATTCGTAACGAACTCATTACCCCCTGGAGTGGGTTCAAATGTCCGACATTTGCCTACAGCAGATCACCTCGATGATCATAGATTTCAACCAGGGGCATTTTTGACTGCGAACAATGGTATTCATTTAGAAGTCCTTGAGTACGAGAGTGCAAAGCAAAACCTACATGCCTTGCACTCCGGGCAATCTGCGCAAAGCAAATCGCGACTGCATGCATTGTCAAAAGCGTTCCAACATCGAAATACTAGGCAATCCATTCCCACTCTTCGCTCATTAGTAAAATGCGATACAGCACTTCCACTTTCTTTTCTGTGAGATACATTCACTCGATATTTTATACAAAGCAAATGATTTCAAATTCATACGAATGAGAATTAATAGAGATAATTTCAAGTGTGGCAAGAATACGGTCAATCATAACTACCAGGTGATCTACTTTAAGTATGCATCACCTGCAAACTTGCTGGCACCATATATTTCAAAAAATCATTATTACCCCAAATTCCCACTCCCCCACCTGACCCGCTGCCTTTCACATCGGGACTACACCTGGGGTAACAGGTAATGGACTACCAATAGTCAGTTCATGGTCCACACTCTATTTTCAACAATCACTTATTATTAATCACCCCTTCCAGTAGGGTCACCATTAAGCACTTATACATTCTAAGTTAATCATTCACTTCACTCATACCTAATTACTATTTCTAGTTCGATAACCCGAGGAATTGCACTCACATGATCTAGTAAACTAGCTTTTCAAAAAACAATTTTATCACCCGTAAGCACTTCTATAAAAAAAATGTTAAATAAAACTAAAGTTTATATAATATCATCCGACTATATGTTAACAGGTAATAGCTTACACAAATATATTAATTAAACCAATTTACACATCTTCACTCTATTTGCAGGCACTATGATACATTTCATCACTTCGAAATTTCACATTTTTCGACACGGTTTTTATCTACCCATTTTTAACCAAATGGAGGAGGCATGCTAATTTCCCATTTTTTAATTCGTTCCATTTTCAATCACTATTTTTCAACATGAAAAAACTACACACAGAAAATATTTCAACCACTAGAGGTTCACCACACTCATCCTCACCCACTGGAGAATCGGTTCAGGGATTTCCACGAGTCGTAGTGGATGGATCGTTTGTTCGAGTAGATAAATCAAAGCCTTTCATGGCACGAATGGTTAGTTCCGATTCATTTATAACCAGTACGACCGATGAACATTCTGATTCAAAGCACACCTTAGCAATACTCGAGTCTGTATCCTGTAATTTAGAGGCAGGCATGGAGATGCTTGATTCACAAGAAAACTCATTAGCTAAAATTGGAGGCCGATTAGCTGGAATCGCCCTGGCATTGAATAACTCACGCTCGCCGGAAATTTCTGAACAAAAGGTCAAAGAAGCACAGCTTGATTTAGAGTCTGCACAAAGAATGATTCGTCAGATTTCAAAGTCCTCGTATAAACAAGTAGCCCTGTTTTCAAATGGAGCCTCCGCTCCAATAGCAATTGCAGTCCCGGTACTCTCGAGATGGGAAGGGCTTTCTATTGAAAGGTGTAATATCTCTACACCTGGATTAAAGACGGTGGACGAAGGGAAAATATATGGTTCAAACTCCGGATTCTTCCTCGATCATGCCACGGTAAAGCGGGCATTTACGGAATGGAGAAAACTGTGCTGCAACAATCGAATGCAATGGAGCATGCTCAAGGATCGTTTCTATTCAATAAAATCTAGTATTGAGAAGTGGAATCATGGGAGTCATTGGAAAATATCGCTGCCACAAAATGACGCATCCAACGGTCCATTAGACAGACCGAATAGGAATAACTAATTTTATAAATACAGGATGAAATCTTTCTCACTCAACAATTTCAAAATATCCAGGATCAAATGTACTGGAAAACATCAAATCATCGAGTTCTACAAGGATGTAACGCTCGTTTCAAATCAAGGAGGAATCAAAAATGCCAATCACAGTTAATAGTAATACCACTGCCACCACGGCTTCGTTCAATCTATCGCATGCCAACACGGCATTACGAAAAAGTTTATCTCGGTTATCTTCAGGTAAGCGAATTGTTAGTCCGGCAGATGATGCGGGGGGACTCGCAGTGGCCTACAAATTAAATTCCAAACTTTCCCGCACGGAAGCAGTCCGGCACAATGTCCAAAACGGACTATCCTACCTTCAGGTACAGGATGGTGCGATGACTACGGTTGCGAAAGTTGTGGATCGAATGTCAGAGCTTAGAACGATGGCATCAGATGTAACCAAAAACACTCAGGATGTGGAGAATTATTCCAAGGAGTTTATTGAACTGCAACGACAGTTAAGCCAAGTTCATCGAGAAAAATTTAACGGAATCAGCCTCTTTGCAATAAGCAGTTCTTTGGCGGTTAACACCCCACCCGATCTCAGACCACAACTGAGTAAAGCGGATGCAGTGGATGATTCGGGAAATACATACCAGACTTTCTCGAGACAGATATTAACCACTGCAGATGGAGTGGCAGCGGACGGAAATGTATCCCTCAATGTGATCAATCTTCAGCACGTGTTATCATTAGGTGGTATTGATACCCGGTTTATTACTACGGATACAGCAACTCAAATTGCAACTGACCGTGCCAACACTGGTAACATTGATGGTTCGGGAAACACTAGGAATTTCTTTAATCTAGGAAATGTCAATGGCGGGAATAAGGATGATATAACCGTTCAAGCCAGGGAAGACGAAGTTTACACCTCAGATGGCTTCCTTAAAAGTATTATGTTTGTTTCTGTCGGGAGTTTTACCAGTATTATCGAAAGAATTGCAGATGCTCGGGCAGAAAATGGTGCCGAACAATCAAGGCTTGGCATGGTGGACAGTTTACTCATGCAAAACCAAACTAACTTGGAAGCGGCACATGGGAGAATTATGGACGCAGATGTGGCATTAGAGTCCTCAAGATTTGCAAGGCAAAATGTTCTCGTCCAATCCTCTGCCGCTATGGTCGCACAGGCAAATCAGTTAACCAGTATTGCCCTTCAATTATTAGGATAAATCCAAAGTTACTTATTTAGATAATTTATCAGTCAATGTCTTACTATATTCTACATCATACAGTTCCTCCATTTAGTTGGAGCGATTGTTCATCTGCCACATGGAGGGCTTCTGAATGCCAGTAGTAATAAATAGTAACGCAACCGCCACCACGGCATTACGAAATTGCTCACCTCCAATGTCAGCGGGTACTAGAATTTTCAGTCCGTCAAATGATGCCGGTGGTTTGAGGGAAGCCTTCAAATTAAACTACAAGCTTTTCCGTACGGAAGAGGCTCGGCAAAATATAAAAAACAGAGCGCCTTATCTGCACGCATTGGATAGCTTTACTGCCTCATTATTTCGTGCTTCGGAGGTTGGCACGGTGACGAATCATTTAACTAAAAATCCCGGAGATATAGGAAACTATTTAAGTGAGTTTATTGAGTCAAATAGAGAGCATCATCATTTGCTTAATTCCAACCGCAGTGGAGATACCTTCTTTTGCTCAAATGGTGGAACTGGGACCAAGTCGTGGTTACCTCCCAATTTAAATCACGGCAGTAATACCAAGAATCGTATCGACCCTAGTATTGGTTTTGACAGGATTCGCCCTAGCTTCAGTTACTCACTTACTACAAGTGGAACAGGGAAATCCACCGATGGTTTAATACCCTTACGCCTCAAGAATATTCCCCATGCTTTAGAATCAGGATTCCCCGAAAAAGGTTATAGTTTTATAGCTGTGAAAGGCACCGATCCGCGAAGATGGGGAGAGGTGTTATTATTACAAGGTCTAATTGTATCAATAATTAGAGATCGAATAAAAAGGTACTTTCTGTCGCAAACTCAAATGTATAGGAGAAAGGTCCTTTTGCATCCAAAAGTTTTCCATCGAACTAATATGGCCAATACTTTTTACAAAAGGCGTAAGCTGAAGAGTATATCCTTTATCATTAAGTTAATCCGAATGAGAGAGTCTATTTTTTATTTCGTACACTCAATGTGTAAATTTAAATATCGAATGAAACTTGCATTTTTTCTAGGCAAAACATCCCGCATATTTAGCTCATTAATTACTGATATATTTAGTAAGCGTTTGTTTGGGCGAAAAAGGACGCGATGTCTACCAAAATCCACAGATCCATCTACAGCACCAGTAAGTTTTGCCAGTAATGTGAGGAAGGTGTTAATGGCGTCATCTAGCAAACTGGTTACTTCTTATTTCCTTCTATCGCGAATTTTATCTATCAGTTCATGGAGTTCTACGGAACACAACTCTAGAAACAATATCTGTTTTAATGGGTGTAAACCTAACCTCAATCTTGAATCTTCACAAAACACTTTCCTCACTTACCTCACCCCATGTTAATCAATAAAAATAGAGGTAGAGATTTTCGTTATTATAAAGATTTTAACTCAGTATAACTCATCCACTATTCATACTAACTTACTTTTATCACCTTATTTCACACCGCTTTAGCCTGTTCCAGTTTGATCACGATCAAATGGCAATGGGCCAATAAGTCATAGTTTTCTAACCCCAGTATTTAGATTCATTACAAAGTACATTACTCGCACGACATAATTTAACTAACCATTCCCTATAAGGAATTTCATAAACATGTAAATTGATTACCATTTGTCATGTCAGGATTTTTTATTTCAACACACAAAACATCTCAGTTTTTAATATTAACCAGTTTTATAATTTAATTAACAAAAATACCTATAATGAGTATACATACACGATTGCACAAATCTATTGATATGCCAGCGCATCAATCGACGCTGTCTATTAGAGACAGTGCCCAGGTTCCCCCAATTCTGTTTGCGAAAAAAATCAACTCTTTACCGCCGGAAAAACCACAAACAGGATCTTTTTCTCAGGTATCAAGGCGTGATATAATGCTGACCAATCTGGAAAACGGCATTCAGTACACCAAATTACAAATCTCAAGTCTATCAGAGTGTTCAAAACTCATAATTTTAATGAGAGGTAGTTCATTTAGTTGTAGTCCTAATTCTCAAGAATTAACTGACAACCAAATTCATAACTCTTTATTCATAGATACAATTGCAAGTCTATCAGAAACGAAGCATATGGGACTCCCATTATTTGGGTTTGGTCATGAACCACCCATTAAGGTTCACTTGCGAATAAGAGAAAAGGTCGAAGCATTTCATTTCCAAGTTTCTGATCTGTTGGGACAACATTCAATCAATGGACTGATTAATTCCAAGAATTGTAAAACGGGGCCAAGCACTGAGTTCCTCGACCAGGCTAATAAGGATGTACTCAGTTTGATGCTAAAAGCGGAGAGTATATCCAGATGTGCATCAATCAAAGTAGACTTAGTAAAGAAGCGTTATTCCGATCATGTGTTTATGAAGAGATCACCAGTTCCCGCATCAACTAAAAGCAAATCATTTTTTGCAAAACGAATTTTCCACAAATTTCTACCCGTTAAGTAAGTATCTTAAGCTTAAATATAACTCATAATAAATAATTTCTAATATTCGATAATTTCATATCAAATGGGGGTCACGCCCATAACTAATGTGACAAATGCAGCAAGGATGCTGCGAAAATTAATCAAGGAGGATTAAAATATGCCAATAGTAGTAAATAGTAACTCATCAGCAACACAAGCATCGATGAACCTGAGTCGGGCCAACGACTCATTACGTAAAAGTCTAGCGAGATTGTCTTCGGGCAAGCGCATCAATTCACCAGCAGACGATGCCGGTGGACTAGCAGTAGCTTACAAGCTCAATTCTAAATTGAATCGTTCGCAAGCTGTCGTACAAAATGCACAAAATTCACTGTCATACTTACAAGTGCAAGATTCTGGCCTGCAATCAGTGGGTAAAATCTTGGACCGCATGGGCGAGTTAAGGACAATGGCGCAGGACATCACAAAGAATAGTCAGGATATTGAAAACTATTCAAAGGAGTTCGTAGAGCTTCAATCACAACTCAACCAAATTAAACAAGAAAAATTCAACGGAATAAGTTTATTTTCGGCACAGTCAAGCACAGTAGAGGGAACCCTTATTCAAGATACAACAGAGACAGTTAAAACAGCTGGTGGAGTCGATGTTAATTATGAAAAGTATGGTCGCACGCTGATTACACACCCATCAGGAATTGATACAATGGGGAGTATCTCAATCAATGTGGTAAACCTTCAGTTTGTACTTTCGATTGGAACACTTGCAAACAACACTGCGGCAACTGACATTGACCTTGGTGGTTTAGATACCGGAACTGCTGGAGCAAACGGAATCAACGCGAGTGGGTTTATTGCGGACATACTTGATGTAAATGTATCTCAGTTCACAGAGGCAATTGAAAGACTAGCCGACATGCGTGCTGAAAATGGTGCCGAACAAAATCGAGTGATGAATACTCTTGATTTACTCCAGACTAACATAACTAACCTTGAAGCCGCACACGGTCGTATCATGGATGCTGATATCGCACTCGAGTCCACTCGTTTTGCCCGACACAATGTCTTGGTACAGGCAAGTGCAGCAATGACCGCACAAGCCAATCAGTTAACTAATGTAGCACTTCAATTGCTCGGATAAGAAGAGCAGTTAAAGCAAAGATTAAAGGGTGATTAAAATGAACATAACAAAAAATACTTCCAGCACATCATTTCAAACTGAGCTGAACAGTAAGTTGTTCATTCCCTCTGATATCAATGCTTTTTATACTTTCACCCCGCACCGCCTGAAGAATAATTCAGGTGGTGCGTGGATGAAAAGTTTTTCACTTTCACCAAGACTTTCTTAACGCCCAGCAAGGAGAATTATTACCATGCAACTTACCAATTACAGTTTCCTCGATTCTCGCAAGAATTATATTTCATCACTTTCCCAGCAAAAAATTGCTTCAGACCGTGTATCCACCGGTAATCGATTTGAAAACGCAGGCACTGATGTAGGTGCATTGGGCCAAAACGCCCGATTGCGAAGTGACCGACTGCAAATGCAGTCCCGGAGAGTCGCTTTGCAAAATTTCAATACTTTCCTCGATACACAACAAAAAACCCTTCAGCAGGTACGCGGAATTTACGAAAGAATGAGTAGCTTGGCACATCAAGCCCTCGATCCAACACTTTCAGAATCCCCAAATGGGGGAAATTCGGATAAGGAGTTACTTAACACTGAATTTGGTGAGCTTTCTGCGGAGCTGTCAAAAATGATTACAAGCAAAGTTAATGGTCAGCTTTTATTTGGAGGAACCAAGGCCGATTTCACAGAAGGCTTACAGGATAGGAACATGGACCCAACTGCCACATCAACTCCACAGATAATAACAAAGGATGTAATGACCACTTCAGGGACATTGACCATAAAACTTGCCCCTGGTCCAGCTGATGATCAGGTCTGGGTTTTGAAAGGTGATTTAGATCCAGCGATATTCGATAAGTTTTTCACCCCAAGTAATTCTAGAACTCGCAACGCCAATTTAATTCAAGAACTTGAAAAGATTTGGACCAAGCAGGGACTTTTTACAACTGGTTCATGGCAGACTACTGGTAATTCACAAATAATTGGTAGCGACGGGGATTTCCGGTATGACACATTTCAAATAAAGTTCAGCGACTGTGATACTGATGTTGATTTTACTCCCCACCCGGACAATTCATCTACAAATTTCGGTCAAGATTTATACAACAAAGGAGGTGCTGACAGTAATCTTAAACACAATGTGCCAACTGAAAATAGTACCAAGATAACAATGATTGGTATAAATTCTCCTGGTAATGATGCCACCTATGAAGTCGAAGCCAATTTTGAGCCTATACTTTCCTATAATGACATTGAGGTTCCAGGGGGTGCAATACATCGCGCTATATCATTTGGTCAAATTGATTGTGCTAATATCAATTCTTCATCTAAAGCGTTGAAAGTATTGGCAAGTTTAGAAACAGAAATTGCCAACCTGACTAACTCAATGGCACAGGTTGCCTCGTCCCAACGCAGATATGAATCTGAGATCAATCATATGGAGAACACCGATGTGTTCAACGAATCTGCTCTTGGCCGAATTTCTGATACAGATTATGCCAAAGAATCAACCCAGTTCGCAAAAGAATCAATCCGTATGGGATTAGCCACACAAGTAATGTCCAACACGACACGACTCACCGATGTACTAATCCCATTAACCACAAACCATTTTCGTGGGGAAGGACTTTCTTCAACTTTATAATCTGAGCTACAATTATTTTATAACGAATCACTTTTTCAAATGTCACAGATGAGTATTAACACGACAAGTTTTACCAGTACGGAAGGTTTAGAAATGCATACAGCTTTATCCAACCGTATTCCTGTGCCCGAAAGCTTTAGTGATTCATTATGCCCAATGCATTGTAACCATAAGACAATTTCGGTTAATGAAAAAGCAAGAGACCTTTCATTGAGTGATAAATTCGAAACAGGTAAACATCAATCAATTCATCCGTCGTTCTCAACCTGCAACTTTGTTTTCACTTCACGCATTACCGATATACCAGAAAGAAATTTCGACCTATTTCCCATGCCTGTGAATGAGCATAAAATTATAACTCAATCACCTCCGATTAGACAACACATTGGTAATTGGAAAGGTTGCAAATATTGGTCTTGTTATAAATTTCGAACAGGAGCATCGGATCTGTGCATCATCTGACTTTATTCCAAAAATGCACAAAAACTATGGACAACGATTCAGTACATGGCCCACCCCTTTCAGCGAATTGTTCTGCTTCTTTCCAAGCACCAGAATTTTAAAAACTTACATCAACTCACAAACCAAAATATTTAAAAATCATACAGTACGATGTTTAATGAATTAAAAATAGTACATTTTTATAGATGTCTAGGCGGCGATGTGCCTCCAAGTCTAACAGGCTCAAAATTAAGATCATTAAATTTTGATTAATATATCTGCCAATATCTCAATGAATTCTTTTAACTAAGTGATGTAGCTAAATTTCACCAACTACCATCGCCAAGACTCAGTTTCTAAACACCAAATTTCTATTTTTTCCAAAACATCTAATAACAACACAAAAAATTTATAGTGCCTATTGTAGTAAATTCCAATGCGAGTGCCACCTCGGCCTCGTTCAATCTTAGTCGTGCCAACGACGGATTGCGTAAAAGTTTAACAAGACTTTCATCGGGCAACCGGATAAATAACCCAGCCGATGATGCAGGCGGACTTGCGGTTGCATATAAACTTAACGCTAAGGGCAACCGGACTTCTGCAATCCTACAAAATACCCAGAATGCAGTCTCGTACTTACAAGTACAAGATGGCAGTTTGCAAACCGCTGGTAAAATTGTGGATCGAATGTCCGAGTTAAAAGTTATGTCATTGGATATTACCAAAACCTCTCAGGATTTGGAAAATTATTCAAAAGAATTCATCGAATTACAGTCTCAGCTCAATCAGGTTTCCAGGGAAAAATTCAACGGGATTAGTTTGTTCGCTTCTTCCTCCGCTACTTCAATCGACAGTGTCTTAAACCATTTTGATCCAACAGAACCAAACGCTGAGAAGTATGGAAACATCGCTTATGACACATACAGTCGTACATTGCACACGCACGATTCCGGCCTAAGAACAGACGGATTTGTGTTGGTCAATGTGGTTAACTTTCAGTTCATGCTTTCAATACATTCCACAAACTCGGGCGGAAGCGGTTTTGATCTCGGGAACATAGATGCAGGCAATCCTTCGAGTACAGCCTTAAGTTCAGGAGGATACATCAGAGATATTGCAGAAGTTAATGTATCTCAATTTACCGATATTATAGAGCGAATAGCTGATATGAGAGCAGGGAATGGAGCAGAACAAAATCGTCTTTCAATGACAATGGATTTGCTCCGGTCCAATCTTTCGAACATCGAGGCTTCACATGGACGAATCATGGATACTGACATCGCATTGGAATCCACCCGTTTTGCGAAGCACAATATTTTAGTACAAGCGAGTGCAGCTATGTCCGCACAGGTGAACCAACTCACTAATGTAGCCCTCCAACTCATCGGATAATTTTAAACAAATTAATACCCCAAACTCACAGGAAGTGAATAACATAACAACATACAATCAAGGAAGATAACAGATGCCAATAGTAGTAAATTCAAACTCGAGTGCGACCACTGCCTCGTTCAA
>Ga0209335_10001647_pt1 | contig 25361 bp, 39 predicted proteins | sample COG_09_FD_184753 | JGI IMG/M metagenome (GOLD analysis project Ga0209335, IMG submission 184753) | Pelagic Microbial community sample from North Sea - COGITO 998_met_09 (SPAdes) (version 2) | ecosystem: Environmental > Aquatic > Marine > Neritic zone/Coastal water | place: Helgoland, sampling...
AGTGGAAAAAAGTAGTTGGTCGGCGGTCTTGATGAACTCGAATGTCGACATGTGTTTCCACGTGACCCCATCTATGTTTATAGGTAAGTGCTCGATGATTTTCTTACCGCCATCGGATAATTTATTCTCGAAATAGTCGTGTAACGAGATTGATTTATATTTCTCGGGGGTGAACATCACCCTGAAAAAAAGTTCCACGACCGCGGCGTAATCTTTCGGTTCAAACTTTTTTAGTGTGTAGGTATAAAAGTCCGGTGATATCTTCTGGAAGAGTTCATCCCACTCGAGATCCATTTCTTTGAGAAAGGATCGAGCGTTGACGAACTGGTCAAAGAGTACCCTGTGTGCGTGAATATCACGAACTTCTGTATCAGGTTCCCACCACGAACCTCCGCAAGACGTTTTTCGTTCGTACACGGTGACTTCGTGGTCGGTCGACCTGACAATCTCCCACGCGAGGGATAAACCGGTGGGACCCGCGCCGACGATATGAATCTTCATTCTAGTATAGCCTCACAAATTAAATGAAGCCGGTCCTGCGGCGCTCCTCGGGGGTCTTCAGGAGGTACATGACAGTCAGGAAGATGACCGTGGACGCGAGGGCGTACTCGATATCTCCAGTCGCACCGAATGCGATGGCCATCAGGGAGACGAGACGGAAGACCTTGTTCCCGAAGAGCTTATCGAGGCGCTCGGGGATGGCGATCGCGTTGGGCGCGAACAGGCCCTGGTACATGATGATGAGGGAGAACACCAGGGGCTGGGCCTTGATGAAAAGTTCGGTGGGTTTCGTCACTGGACCGAAAAGGTTTTTGATCATACGAACCATTGTTTTATAATGTATGAAGAAAAAAGTTCCTGGGTAAAGATAAGAGATATGTTATGTGTGAACCATGTCGTAAAACCGTTACCCCCACGGAATAAAATGAATACATGGAAGTTCGCCGCTAGATATGTATGGAAGGATCGTTTCACCGAGGACAAAGGTGAGCTCGGTAGGTGGACCAAGAATCAGTTACTGGACCTGGGGCCGACATTTGTAAAATTGGGTCAGATAGCGTCTACGCGCAGCGATCTTTATCCACCTGAGTTCATCAAAGAGTTGGAATCTCTTCAAGACGACGTTCCACCTTTCGATTATAACCTGGTCAAAGATAATTTGAACATGGAGATATTCCAAGAATTCGAGCAAATCCCTTTCAAATCTGCGAGTATAGGTCAGGTGCACAAAGCTGTCCTTAAAAACGGGAAACACGTAGTTGTAAAATTAAAAAGACCGGGTATCTACGAGACAATGAAATCCGACACTGCGACGGTCAAAAAGATTCTGACTTTTTTACAAAGTGTCGGTGTTGACACGGGAAACAGTTCGGAGTTTGTGTTAAATGATTCGATAGAGTATTTACTCGGGGAGGCTGATTACGTGCAGGAAGTCGATAACGCTGTACAATTCAGGAAGTCGCTGAAATCCCACGACTGGATCAGGGTACCTCGCATGTATAAGAAGTACTGCACGCCGGACATGATCGTGATGGAATATGTACCAACAGAGAAGATAACAGAGATTAGAAATAAGAAGATAAATAAGAAAAAGGTGTGTGAAGCGCTCGTTAATTCGTATGTAATTCAGACCATGGACAGTGGTCTCTTTCACGGCGACCCACACCCTGGAAATTTAGGGGTCTCGAAGGATGGGAAACTGGTGTTCTATGATTTTGGTCTCCTGATTGAATTGAGCGAAGAACTAAAAGTTGGATTCGGTGAACTGTTCGGGTGTATCATCAAACGAGACACACAGGGAATCGTTCAAATTTTAATTAAGCTAGGGGTCATCGTGCCGACGTCTTCCGATATCAGCGATATCGAACTGTTCTTTGAGACTATCCTGGGGTATCTAGAGACTCTCGATGGCGGTGCAATAATGAATGACGAACTCGCAGCCGAACTGGCGATGGAAAAACCCTTCGTCGTGCCGACGAGTTTCGTATACCTAGCGAAGTCCTTCTCCCTCATAGAAGGGATATGTTTACAATTAGACCCAGAGTTTGATTACTTTACATACCTCGAACCGATGATTCAAGAGCAGTTTCTAGAGTCTCTGGACATAGCCGAAATGGTCATGAACACCACGGAAATTCCGTCGAAGATTGGTAAAATCAGCTCGACTGTTCTGGGCCTGGAGAGGTCCAGAGCAGCGATGAAGCGCTCGATGGTCAAAACAAGACAGGAAATACGGGTAGTTCAATACAGTGTGATCTGTGCTCTCCTGGCGGAGAGATTCAACGGGACACCCCTCGCCGCGTTGCTCGTGGCGTTCGCCATATATATCACTTTTCGTAAAGATCGATCGATTTGACCTTGCCCTTCTTCTTCTTTTTAGTCTTGACAACATCCTGATGTTCCTTGAAATATTCCTTCACGCGCCTCTGCTCATCACGCGCGATGTCGCTGATCTTATCCTTGATCTTGTCAACTTCAGTCTTCCTCTGTTTCTGGATTTTTTTCCCGATCTTCTTGAAATCGTCAGTCTTAGCAAACCACGTGGGGGACATTGCGATAGCGAACATAGTGTTTTGTTGTAATCTGACATTAATTTTTTAAGTCCTTTATGAGATCGTCTATTCCTGTGTAATATCTACGCAGATCCTTCATGAACCGTTTGTTATTCTCGAGAACCTCGCACTCCACTTTGTTGAGATATAGCCACGCCAGGTTACACTTTGAGTACTTGGTCCGCTTCTGGTTCTCATTGGGTTTTCGCGCCACGAGTTTTGTAGTTTTCTTCTTCTTGGACGCGGGTAGGACCTCCACCCTGTTCACGAAGGAGAGTGCTTGCATGACCGTATCGGCCAGGTCGTCCTTCTTTTTACTCGCCTTAAAGGTCTCGAGCCAGTGCGCGTTCGTGGACCCGGTCCTGATGAATTCCTCGCACCGCTGGATGGCGACTTTCTTGCGCTTATTGTATTGCGCTTTCCCTGGGCCAACTACGTCCGGGATCTTATGGCGAGCGTCGTAGAGAATCGTTTCAGCTCGAGGACACTTGATGATGAAATAGCTATGCAGGAAATGCATGACCGAGATCATCTTCTTGTTCCGATCGGGTTGTTTTTCGATCAGCACGGTGTCGGCAGTTAGAACCCACGGTCGAGCGTCTAGGTGGTCTCTCATCGAGACGTAGATTCCGTTTTTGGATTCAGGAGGAATGCCGTCCACGTCCCAGTTCTGCACCAAGTTCGCGTTTTTATCGTCTAAGAGACAGAGCGCCAAGTTCCTTATACCAACGTCTATGCTGAGGATCATTAGTTAAGGAGTGATTAATTTCTTTAAATAAATATCTTTTGGAAGTAGCTTTGATATTAGATCCCATGAGGTTCATTTTTCAACGCGCAAACGCATCTGAACCGCATCACGGTCCGGAATCGACTTTCACGAAAGGCGTGTTTGAACGCCTAAAACGTATCCTGTTGCTACCGCCGTGCACACCTTCGAGGCGTCGCTCTCAAATACCCTCGGCGTCATCCTCTATCTCGGCAACAAACAACCCAAAAGTGACAGCCTGGCACTTTTTCTGATGGACCACCTTCCTCTCGATTGTTTCGGTCTCATTGTTGAGAAATTGGAATCAAAAGATGTGGCCTCACTCCTTTACGTCAGCAAACAAGTTCGTCAAGACACGATGGACGTCTTGCATCCGCAGCAGTGTCTGTGGGCAGCTGGAAAAATCCTTAATAAGGAATACGCGGAGCGGGCTCTTTCTGCAGGTGCTCGCATAAACAAGATCGACCCGGCTACAGGCAAGAGCGTTTTGAAACTCATCGAAGGAAGAAGCGGAGGGGAAAAGCTTTATGCGCACCTCAAAAGCTGGACCCCCTCCGCGAAATCTCAAAACCAGGAGGAACTCAACATGCATCTAGTCAGATGCGTCAAGCAATTGGTGGGTTTGGAATATTATGGTCACGGATTTTATGGTGAGGATGACGGTGACCCTGCTTATTTATACCCGTACGAGCAGTCGGATTACGACCTCTTTGATCTGGCACCCTGGGAGATCAAAGAGGTCTTACTGGACGGAGCCGACCCCAACGTCAGAACGCGGTGTAATTATCTCTGGAACGGGGGGGGACTGGAAGACCGGGAAGGGGGACTGTTGCACCTACTCACAGTGCGCTGTTTCGAGAACGGACATCATCTCACCCCCTATGCCGTGGATATCATCAGAGAGCTCAAATCCTTTGGTATCGACATGAACCAGGGTGATAGCGACGACAATGATAATAAGGGTTCACCGAGTCAACAGACTGCACTGCATTATGCCTGCTTGGCAAGCTGGGATCGAGAGGGACCGTTCGAACCTGGCATCCGTCCAGTAATCGTGAAGGCGCTGCTGGATTGCGGAACAGACCCGAACAAGGGCAATTCCCATGGAATGACACCCCTTCACGATTTGGTATATCACGACAGATCAGCAGATGAATGGGTGGTTGAGGAAAATCGTACACTGGCGAGAATGTTAATTGCTTATGGCGCTGACGTGACCATACTCAACCGAAAAGGGAAAAGTGTGTGTGATATAATCATGGATGGTGAGTTATATGTCGTGGATGATGATGATGACTGGATACCAGATCTCGTAATGCTGGATATTTGCCAGTCAGGGTGGGCGCGCATGCAAATCTTGGCAACACAAGACCATTAGGAATAATCTTTTAATCACCACCCTTAGACATCATCATACCCACCATGGCCATCGCCGCTGAAGAACTCGAGGCGATCGCGGAAGGGATGAACGGACCGGCCATCGCGGCGCCTAAGCCAGCGCCTATACCCTGTGCGGCACCACCGACACCGGATCCGACACCTTCAGCCGCCGTGCCGACGCCACTCCCGACACCTTCGGCGACCGCCGCGTAAGCCCCGCCGACACCCATGGCGGCTTCCGCCACGGCCCCGCCTGCACCTTGGGTCTTGGTAGTGGTCTTCTTCTCTGTATCGCTGACCAGTTTGTTAACTTTTTCATTTTTCTGTATAATTTTTGTTATCTGGGCTCCGATTTGCTCTGCCACGAACTTTATCTGCAGATCCTGGTTGATGTCGCACGAGGTCGACGCGGCAAGGCGCATCATCTCGATGGTGGGCGGAAACCCCAACTCCTTTAAAACGCCAAACCCGAGGGGGTCCATCACCAAATTATCGATGAGGAGTTCCTGGTTCGCCACGATCCGCGTTCGCAACTCGTTGACGGTTTCGTTTGTAATATTAGTATTCGATTCATTTCGAACTTCGTTCTTAATGTTAGTGTAATCACTACTCTCCGTAGAAGATGTGCCTCCGGCTCCAGATTCTGTTTCCATGTCTGTTTTAACTGCAGCGTCCAGTTCGGCTTCGATTTTATCCATTAGTTCAGTAGAATCGTTTTTCTCGAACTGTGCTATAGTTTTTACGTCTAGGTTCATTTTCTGGTTGATGTTCATCCTGCAGCTCAGGGCCTTGACGTTCTTCAGTACCAACTTCTGGTTAGCAAGCACAGACGAGCTTTGAACATTTTTTGTACTGTTCAATGCAGTGAAGACACTCTTGTTGACGATCTCGTTGGAAATGTGAGTTTCGGATTTGGATTCAGATCCACCCATTATGATTTGTACTGAGAAAAAAATATCGTATAAAGGTACTACAATGAAACTTAACCGAATCGTATTGATTATTTCAGTCGTCATTATTTCCGTGTGGATGTATAATCTGTACAGGAACCGGTGCCTGACCATCGAGTATTATTCGACTATAACCGAAGGTCTGACGGAGCACATCAACGATGAGAGTAAGGATCTTAACTCCCTGTACGTGATGAACTCATTCGTTCAGCTCACAGACGACGATGAAGTTGTCCAGGAAGCGTTCAACAGCGCCGAGCTCGGTGATCGCCAGACGCTGATTCTTTTACTCGAGCGAACGGAGAAGAAATAAAATATCATAAGAAAGTAGTAAAATGATCACACTCCTCATCTCTATCGTCATCATAATAATCTTACTGACACGTGTGAGGATGGAATCGTATGATTACCGACAAATTAAGTCATCTGTTACGGATATTGTAGATTCCGCGTTCGAGAACGATGGGTTCAACGAGACTAACATCACGGATCTCAGATCCATCTTGGAGCCTGTGATGAAGAACGACGAAGAGATTTTACAGATCATTTTGGAATACGCGGAGCGTGATAAGGTCGACGAAGTTAGCGACATCGTTCAGATTTATTTCGACGCCTATATCAAGGCGAGATGAACACACTATTTTGGGTACTAATGGCGGCGCTCGCCGTCGCGTTGACCATTAATAACATGCAGAAGAAAGACCGAGCGATTGCAAAGTTTACCGACTAAACATTTGCTACACGGGAACACACCTCCACGTGTAACAACTGAAAAAAAATCCTTATTAACTATAAGATGTCCATCGACCTGTACGCCGCTGGGCACAGGAGGAAAGATGAATGTGCCACCCACACGGACCAGAGACAACCCATGCGGGGTTACCAAGGGAAGTTCATAGACATCAGTGATTTTGTGGCGAGGTGGGGTGTTTTCAATGAGAAATCTGAGAGGCGATGGAACGCCTCAAACACCAAGGTTCTCAGCAACGGAAACGTCGAGGCCAGCACGGATTGTGTCAGGTGGGCGAAAGGAACGAACGATGGTAATCACCCGTGTAAAGATTTTGGCGAATCCACCCTAATCCTGGACTCTGACGATTTCGACAGTGATTTTGGATTTAAATGTTCAGTGCGGAACAGCGATGTGGTGACTCTCTTAAATAAATTCAAAAATACACCCCAACTCAACGGTCCCGGTGTGACCGACTCGGGGGGTGTGCGTAAGAACTTCTATGATCAGATCCTTTTCGGGGTGAGCACCAAATCGGGAAAGGCGGCGGGTGGTAAAGGTTTTTGTTCGGATATAGCTAACATCGATGCGGTGGTCGGACCGAACGACGAGACGTGTTTCGAAGAGATCCAGAAAAAATGGAACGCGGAGGCGGCAGATGAGTTGGGCTACGAGTACTGCAGAGCTAACCGCGGTGATGAAAGGTGCTCTTGCCTAAACGTCACGGGTGTGGGATGGATCGAGCGCTGCAGGGATAACCCGGATTACGCGGGGTGTTCCGAGATCAACAAGCGTATGAAAGAGATTGAGACACTCCTGTGCCCGTTAAATCCTGATGATTGCCCATCGGTTGCAATGTACGGCGCAAACCCCGACTGCCTCGCACCGGGTATATGCTCTGGTACGCAAGTGAATAGCGATCCGGATAAAAAGACGTTCAGGCCGAGGATTCCGTTGGAGGCGTGTTCAGCAAAACTCAGTGTGTGCAATCAACTCATCCAAGCCGACGACATATTAAGTGTCGGTAAGTTGGATATAAATCAAACGTGTGAGATAGATACAGTAGGATTGGCGGCGGACCGTGAAGCCATGCGTGCGGCGATAAAAGCCGCGAGGAAGGCGCAATTACTCTGGGAACAACAGCAGTACGAACTTCAACTTCGTCGCGATCAGAAGATGGTCGAAGACGACGAGGAGGCGGAGCGTATCCGCAATGAGATGCGCGCCGACCAAAAACTGGACCGCGAGGCCGACCGAGAACTGTCCGCCCAGATGGTGGCACACAGGTCGTTGAACGTCGAGAAGAGGCGTGCGGAGAGGGAAGCGCGAGAGGATAAGTTGAGGGCGGATGACGCACAGAGGAAATTTCTGATGGAATCCAGCAAGATCGGGGGGTACGACGCCAAGACCATAACATTCGTTGTATCGGTGATTTTTTCCGCCATCTTTGCCTTGATCGTAGCCTTCCGAGTTTGATTAAAATGTCAACCTATTTCAACTATGAATAAACGTGTGAAGAGCATATTGGTCGCGACGGCTTTGTTGATTGTGATTAGCTTGATGTATCGATACACCGAGCGGTACGATTACGGTGGTGACGAGAAAAAAGTTCTGAAGAAAAACAAGGCCATCACCCAGAAAGTGAAGGACAGGAACATTACTCAGGCGGATCTGGATGAGATGATGAAACTCGTCCGATGATAAACTTAAAGAATCTTGAATAAACATTAGGATGTTGTGCTGGTGGTGTTGCCACCCCTTCGACGGGGCGGCACTCCAGATGCCCTACCGCCACGACGATAGGAGAAATATTTTTACAACTACAGGAAATTTCTGTTCTTGGAGTTGTATGAAATCTTACGCATTAGATAAATACGGTCTCAGCAGGGGAGGGATCATATGCGGAAACATAGTGATGATGCGTCGGCGCATGTATCGTCAATCGGGACACGTAAAACCGGCGCCGTGTAGGTTTAAGCTGGATGTGTTTGGTGGGGATATGACGATAGATGAGTTCAGGGAAAATCAAACCGTTGACAAGGTAGAGGTGGTTGAGGAACTACTCACGGTACCGTATAAAGATCACGTTATACCTTTCATTTCATCCACGCGAAAGATGGAGGAGATCAAAGCTGCGAATACTGCGGATAATAACGCACTGAAACTGAAACGGTCGAAGCCTTTGAAGAGGAACCATAATAATTTGGAGAACGCCCTAGGATTGATAATAAAACCTAAGTGATTATTTTCGACTACGTAAACTCGACCTGCGCGCACTTCCCTGCATTTTGGCTGCCATCTTCCGATTATTAGCTATTTGCCGCTTGATCGCTTTTGTTTTGTTCAGTTCCTTCTTCCTTTTTCGCGCAAGACGCGGGTCTGGGGTGTTTCCAACTTTAGACGGAATTTCCGGTGTCCGCCTCCTGACTGTCGGCCTCCAGATCGTCGTCCTGTTTTTTTTGTTCAGATCTGCGTAGATTCCTGCTGTCGGCCTCCAGATCGTCGTCCCGACCCTGGTTTTTTTGTTCAGATCTGCGTAGATTTTCTTGAGCGACTTCATCCGTTGTTTCTGACCAACCAGTTTCACGCCGAGGACCGGTGACTTCACATTTTTTTTGGCGTTATTTCTAATTCTGTCTTTGAATAACTTGAGAACCATTTTTGTTATATCCGTACATTTTTTTTAGACGCTCTTTCGACGAATGGTCTTCTTTCGCGGAGAAGGTGTTTTTCGGCGACGAGGACTGTTTGAATTCGAATTAGAATTTGAGTTGGAGTTCCAGTTATTAACCTTGAACGGATTCGGGCCGGCGAACCTCTTCATGAATTTCCTGATGGACTTTAACATAATTATAATACCCTGACATTATTTTTACACCTGGCAGTTTAAGCAGACAGAACCCTGGTGCACAAACTGACAACGCGCACACTCGTTGAGACAGACGATTTTCTTCTTGGATGTTTTACCCTCGGAGAAACGCGTGAGTTCTTTTATCGTGTAAATACCGTACTGGACCATAACATCGAGTGACGGAAATCTCATATATACTTACTTATATTCAATTCTCTAATAGACACACGGGAATTATCCACCTGAGCCATTTCGGGAGCTTCTTGCGGAGTTTGAGCATCGAAGCGAATCCATCAATTATCGGTGGAACCATCGATTTGAGCACAACCTCAAACTCGGAATCCTTCTCACCACTGTCGATCTGCTCGATGAAGTGGTTCAGCACGCCGATGATCAGCTTCTTCTTCTGCGGACCGGGGAGTTTCTTGAACTTCACGGTTTCCATCATGAGTCGCGTGATGATGGGGGGTAAATCCTCCTTTGTAATTCCGTCGTCGACGTACTCGGTCTTCAGGTCGTCTATGGTCGACAGCAGGCTTTGCACATCGATCTTGCCAGCGAAGCGTTCTAAAAAAATATCCATATACTATAAGGATGGATTTAAATCAGATCATCTCGAGTGTAGGGTTCTCGCTCGGGATCGTCCAGATGTTTGACCAATTGAAAACGGCAAAAAAGAAAGTCGAGGACAAGAAAATGTTATATCTCACCTTGGCCGCGACTGTCCTGTGGGCGGTGTACCAGTTCCGAAAGTTAGGTATGCAATTCACCACCGTGTATACCTTAATCGGTCTGGCTGTTCAGATATATGTTCTAAAGCAAATCCTCGATCAGGATTAGCCGCCATGTGGCCCAGAAACTCCAACATCTTACATTTCTCCTCTATCGTAAATGTCCCTGTCCTGCGCATCACGTAGGCCAAGAGCATCAGGAGGGTGTGGATGTTTTGTAGTATCATCTCCTCCTGTACCGTCCCATTTTTATCACTTTCCCCCCTGTACGTTTCCAGCTTTCTCTTGCCGCAGCTCCCAAATTCTCCTTTGTTATTCCTCTACTTCTCATAAATAGGATTATTGCGAGTATCAACAAGGCGATGGATAACGCCAACATAACTCCACCGTACGCTTTCTGACTTTCGTCCACTTCGGTACATTTCCTGTTCCAGTGAATTACAGAGGACGCCGCGACTATACCAAAAATCGCAAATAATATCGCAATGATATAATTCAAATTCTGTCCGGACAATTTGATCAATAAAAGTGTAGTCGGCATGGCGATCGCGATCCCAAGCGTGGCGATGAGCCATTTATTCAAATCTTCTTGAGTTTTTATTCCGGCCAACTCCTTACATTTGGAAAACATATCAATACCGAGTGAGGCGACGACCAGGTAGCACGCCGCGAGTGCGATGACGATTACTATCGAAAGGTAGGTCAACTTGAAATCGGCTTGTTTTTGGGCGTTCGCGTAGATGGCGCCAGGTGCCGAAAAATAACCGGACATGTTCAATATTAATATAGATGAATATTTTTTTTATCCACGGGTAGTTAGGGATGGATCGTTTCGAAGCACTCAAAGAATCGTGTCAAATCATGGAGGCTGCCCTGAAGCACCTGCCCACCAACCTGAAACTGGCGGAACAATACGTGCACCTCGAACAGGAAATAGAGGTCATCTCCGAAGTGGTGCGAGACCTCGGAGAGAAAATACAGGCTGCTGAGATGCAAGCCGTCGAACTGGAGCGAGGTATCAAGTCAATTCTGTAGAATCTTGAGTACCTCGTTCACCGCGGGGTGTCTGATGATGTCACCTTCGTCCATGTCCACGTGTTCTATGTAGTCGGTATGGTACAGGCTGAGGTTTTTGACGAGATTTCGAAGTCCGTTTTCATCACCGAGATCCGACTGCTGCAGGTCACCCGTGATCACGATCCTGGTTCTCGGGCCGACGCGCGTGAGCAGCATCAACATCTGATTATCTGTACTGTTTTGCATCTCATCCGCCAGGATAAGCGTGTCCTCGAAAGTGCGGCCTCGCATGTACCCTAAAGCTTCTATACGGATGGCCCTATCCATTTGGTTGTGTGTGAGATACTTTTCGAATATGTCAAAAAAACATCTCGTCCACGGCTCCATCTTTTCATTCAGATCGCCCGGAAGGTATCCCATGTCCTCGTCCGCCGCGACTATCGGGCGCGTGAGAATGACCTTCCCTTTATTGATTTGTTCTACCGCAACCTGACACGCGAGCATAGTCTTCCCACTACCGGCGGGCCCCGTGCATACCACGATGGGCTTGTTAGACCTGAGTGCGAGCATGTATTTACACTGACCTGATGTCTTCGGAAAGTTCATTTATCATATTTAAAGTTTTTTCCTTATATTACTTAAATGGAGTTCCACTTTGTAAAATTAAACGGGGCATATCTTTCTATGGTGGATCCCAAACTGAAACCACGGATCGTGTGTTTTTCTGAAAAGGCGACAGCCGCGACCTTCGTGAATTACGCCGCCGATTTCAGGGCTCGCACTCGTATTTGGCCGTGTCTGGATATGTCGAGAGACACGCGCAAGTTAGAGATGGGACTGGATGTCGTCTCACCGTACGGCACACCTAACCAAATCAAAAGGTTCCTAGACATTGAAACGTTCGACCTGGATTCTCTTGACAAGATCTCCGCCAAGTCGAATGTGTCATATTTTTGTGTGGTCAACTTCGACGTGACGTACAACAATGGAAATGAAACCGAGACCATGAACATAAGTGGCCAAGAGATGGACGGTGACGCGAACCCAGAAGATTTTGGGGAGTGGATGGACCTGAGCTTAAAAACAAAGTGAGTGATTGATACAATGTGCGGCATACTGGCACTCTTCGGGGAAGACGTCGAGACCCCGCCGTACCTCTTGAACCACCGCGGTCCGGATGAATACGCGAGTAAGAAGATAGGGCGGTGTCGAATGGACTTTTACCGACTGGCGATAAACGATCTCACGCCGACGGGGATGCAGCCCTTCACGCGCGACAGGAAGATGTTGGTCTGTAATGGGGAGATTTACAATCACAAACAGTTTCGATACTACGATCTCAAAGGGACCTCCGATTGTGAAGTTCTGATCCCCGTCATCGATTCGTTCGGTATCTACGACGCGGTCAAACATCACCTCAACGGTGATTTTGCTCTCGTTTACACGGACGGTAAGCGCGTCATGGCCGCCAGAGATCCGTACGGTGTGCGTCCCCTGTTTTATACCAGGTACGACGAAGGGTCGATAGCCTTTGCGAGTGAAGTTAAGGGATTGTTATGGCTGAACAGTGATATACACGTATTCCCACCGGGACACATCTACGATTCCTACGTGGATGATTTCGTGTGCTACCACAACACCTACTGGCCCATGAACGGGTGCCTCGTTCACAATTACCATCGATCCGTGCGAGAAACACTGGAGCACGCCGTGCTGGACAGGATCGAGACCACCGAGCGAGGCATAGGTTTCCTCCTCAGCGGGGGGTTGGACAGTAGTCTCATCGCGTCTATCGCCGCTCGAAAGTTGGGTACGATCAAAACGTTCTCCATAGGCCTGCAGGGAAGTCCGGATCTCACGGCCGCGCGCGTGGTGGCGGATTACCTCAAGACCGACCACACGGAGGTGACATTCACGACGAGCGAAGGTATCAGTCACATCAATGACGTTATCCATTCACTCGAGAGTTACGATACGACGACCGTTCGCGCGAGCACCCCTATGTGGCTGCTGTGCAGGTACATCAAGCAGAACACCGATTGTCGATACATATTCTCCGGTGAAGGGAGCGACGAAATTCTGGGTGGATACCTCTACTTCCATAACGCACCGGACGTGGATGCGTTCGCGTGCGAAAATATGCGACGCCTGAAGTTGATTCATCAGTTCGACGGACTCCGCGCCGATAGGTGTGCGGGCGCGCACGGCTTAGACCTGGTCGTACCTTTCCTGGATAAAGAGTTCGTGGAGGTGTGCATGACGATGAATCAGCAGCTTAAAATTGACCCCGTGGAGAAGCGAATTCTTCGCGAAGCCTTCGAGGGGTACTTACCCGACGAAGTTCTACTCCGACAGAAGGATGGGATGAGCGACGCCGTGGGGACCAACTGGGTGGACCAAGTGAAAGCATACGCCGAGAAAGACATCTCCGACGACCTGTTCAAGGAGATCAAGGCCAAGTGTAGATATCATAACGTCCCCCTGACGAAAGAGGAGGCGCTGTATCGCAGTTATTTCTGGAAAATGTTCGGTAGGGATAACGACCATCTCATTTCAGAGATCTGGCGCCCTAAATGGACCGACATCAAAGATCCGAGTGCTAGGTTGTTACTTAGAGAGACGGTTACATAATAACATAATGGCGCACTTTGTCAGAAGCTTCGATTGTAATGATGAGACTCACGCCATGTGGCTCAAGGATGTCGGCGAGGCCCTAGCTAAGACTATCTCGGGTGAAAAGTTGGACATTATTAAGATTGTCAACGACAACCCTCTTCCTGGGAGTCCCTCGATGGATAACCCGATGGAATGGGCGTATGTACACTTCCAACTGTGCATGAAGTACGCGAACGCTGTTCTACACCGCGACGCGTTTATTCCGGCCATTGCGAAATGATTCGTATTCGGCCAAGGTGAAATCTTGAGGCTCTGAGTTTTCATCCATCCTGACGAGTAGAATTTTTCCGTATACCTCTTCTGAACTGAACGGACGCGGTAGTTCGTTTCCGTTTTTCGAGAGTTTGCTCTTCTCTGCCTTCATTATGCACACGTCTATACCAGGCCACTGACCGATGAAAGTTGCCCTATTCCCGAGTAGTTTATATATTTGGTTCTTCTCCGGTGTAATGTCCAAGTCTATCTCTTCTATGGCGCCCAGCTTTTCGTGGATTAGGATAGCCTTAGTCATACTTGATAATATGAATAAAAATATTGCTTAGTAATAAAAATGTCCAACGGAAACGGAAACGTCGTTCTCTTGTATACCAAGTACCCTCTTATTATGTTAGTCATAATAATCATTTTTCATTATGCGGGTATCTATCGCGTAAGTTGGCTTCCCGAAGGCTACAGGGCGGCCGAAAACCCGTACAAGTACAATCTAGTCGACAGGAACCCTGTCCGTCGGGTCTCCAGCTTTTTCGACAGGTGCTCCCCTGAAAACATGGAAGATTGTCCTAGGAACAATCCCTATGAAGGTCTCCCTTTACCTTAACGCTTGGTTTGCACGCGCTTGCGCGGACCGGAGATGATCATCTTCGGGTCCACATTGGTTCGCTTGCGCTTCTTACTGCCTTGAAGGCGAGGGGAGCTCTTAGTGGCGTTTTTAGGGGGGGATTTGCCTTGAAGGCGAATCGATCGGCGGCGAACAGCGTTTTGAGCAGCGGCGCGCCTTTGCTGCTGCTGGGCATACTTAGCGCGAGCCTTCCGGTAACTTTGGATGAAACCGAGTCCACTTGGTTCGGCCTTGTTATACGTTTTACGAGTGTCGAGTGCGTTTGAATTCTTGTAAAACTTCTTCTTTCCGTACTTGATGTACGTCATTTTGCCTCCGTACTTACCGGCCCAATCCTTGCACTCATTTTCTGATTCGCAACGACGAGAAACCAGACGCGTTGTGCTCGGGCGATCCCTCCTATTGTTCTTGGGACCATACTCGATTTGTCCGGTGGGACCGGAAGTCACATACCTGTACCGACGGTAAGGCATGCCTTTCTTTGCCCCGACCCAAGATGTCTTACCAATAGCAAGCTCCTTCAGGATGTTACCAGCCTTGTAGGACTTCTTACCCCTCATGGTATGATATATGGGGCGATATGCTCGGGCCTTGAGCTTCAATCTAGGTTTCTTTGCCGCTGCTTGACGACGAGTGACTGCCATTTTGTTTGTTTTAGTATATCCTGACATTTTTTTTCCCGCAGCCGCCTGGATCAGAACTCATCCTCTTCCAACCCGAGGAACGAGGCGTAAGGGGATTTCGAAAGTCTATAAGCACGCTCTGGATCTAAATCATACATAAAGATTACACGGTACTTATTTTTAAGTAAAGATGGAGACTCCTATGCGACAGTACGTGGTCGACCAGTTCTCTACCATATTCAGTCTCGACTCAGGGGACACTTTGTGCTCTGACCTGGAGAAGTGCATCACCCGCCACGCGAAACAGACGATCGAAAACACTAAGAAAGGGGTCGCAGCTTGGGATAACCACAAGTTTACGAACATCTACAAACACAAGTTCCTATTCCTAAAAAATGCACTCATTTCGAATGGGTGCCTATTGGAAAAGGTAAAGACACGGGAAATATCAGTGGTTGAAGTCGTTGCGATGCGTCCTGAACAACTTCAACCAGAGGGTGTGTACGCGAAAAGTGTGGAGGATGCGGTTCATAAAGAGATGCAAAAGGAGTACCTGATTCGAAAGGCGAAGGAGGATTTGGTTGGGTTCTTCACCTGTCAGAAGTGTAAGAGTAAAAAGACTACGTATTATCAGCTACAGACGCGCTCGGCGGATGAGCCTATGACCACGTATGTGTCTTGCCTCAACTGCAGTAAAAGGTGGAAGTGTTAATCCAGTGTTGCGTCTCGGTCAAGTCCGTGGGCATGTCGCCAACCGATAGGATGAAATTGTACGGAAGTTTCTTTTTCATAATACCTTTCGTTTCCGGGCTGGTAAATCCTAGGTAATCGTACATTATGTTGTACTCCTTGAGTTGATTGACCGTAAAATCTATCACCCGGGGACTCCCACTCCTCGCTGTTATGATTATTATTTTGTAACCCTTCAGAGTCGCTATGTACAGGAGTTCGATGATGGGTACGTTAGGTCGACCATCGGTGAAAATCAGTGTATCATCTATGTCGAACATCACCGCGTCGTTTTCCGTGATCGTTCGAGATATGTAGTTCACCCCAGCGACCTTCAAGCCTTCCATCATGATGTAATTAAAGATTAAAAATGTATCCCTGTCAACAATGATCATCGACGTAGGTGGACGCATCGCCAAGATAGTCGACGACCATGACGATTCCGTGACCGTTAATTTCTTACAAAAGCGAAGTAAGAGTACTTTCTGCTTCTCCTCCGAACAACAAACCATCTCCAAGGATGACATCTCCTCGTATCTCGCCGATCGACTCGAGGACACTGGATCCTTCCTGAAGGAGAAGGATCACTACGTGGAGTACCACGAATCCGACGACGACGATTACGTCTATTCAGACAGCGCCGAGAGTGACAGTGAGGATGAATCCCTCGTTGACGAAACAGAAAGTGATATAGAGGATTAACCCCCGATGTAACCATGGAGCGGAAGCGTGTAACTAAGAATGATAAGAAGAACGATAGACAGGTCTATTCACAAAAGCACGTGCGAATATTACTTAAACAAATAGAGGCCAGTAAATTAAAGAGAGTCGATGGCTCCTTACACGCCGCCGACCGCGCATTACTCCCAGATGGACGTGTCCGACTACACGGAAAAACAAATGTTCTCTTTCCTGGGAAAAACCGGTAAGCGATTTTATTGGCTCACGCAGAAGTTACAGCTCGATTACCTTTGGTATGATAATGAACGAAAGGTTATCGAAATTTGGGGACCGTACCATACACACGTCAATCAACAATCAGCCGAGGTCATACGATGTGAACTAGACTTTTTTTGTAAGCCTAGGGAAAGGGTCACCACCGAAGGTGATAATGTTCATCCAACCGTCGAAGCGCGATAGACCCTTAACGATCAGTACCGAACCCCCGAATGAGGGGACCTTTCTGCATCGTATCTTGAACCCACCGCCCACTGACATTTACGAATTCAAGAAGCAGAGAGTTTTGTATCAAGACACTTACCTCAAGGCGCTGGAACGAAACAATGAGGAAATGGGTATACCCTTCGTCGAACCCACTTTTCCACCGCACATACCATCGCCAGTCAAGGATGTGGTTGTCGAACCGGAATTGTCTTTCGTTGATCGAATCTACGTAAACTTCAAAATTTTGAAGAGTGGCGTGGTCCGAATAAAAATCGTCCCGCATTTTTTGATTTTATACGAACAGTACTACAAGCTGGCTGTGATACCCCCACTGAAACTCGTTATTCAAGCCTACAAGGCGAGGGGTTTCAGTGACGATTTTATAACAAACATAAAAAAATGTGAACAAAAGAGGCTGGCATTTGTTAAGAAAGTTCCTGACATCCTCAAGAAAATCTTCGATAAGGACCCTGTTAAAAAAGTAAAAAAGTGGAAGCCACCTCCACAACCCGTAGAAGAGGATAAACCACTCGTGTCGGAAGAAGTCGAGGAGGATAATCCTATGGATATCGAGCCTGATGATGATGTCAACGAAGAAGCTGCAGAGGAGGAATACTTTATTGACGACGACGAAGACTGACTTTCCTCATCCATGGTTTAAGACCCATGAGACGTGTTCCGGGAGGGGGGAGTGTCCTGCCACGGAATGTCACGCGTTTAGGGCTGGTGCGCGGAGATGACGGCGGCGCGCGGGGGGTCGTCTTCTTTTTAGTGGTGGCGCGTCGCATCTTCATCCTTTTCATCCTAACAGCTCTTGATAATTTGGCCTGGTTCATTTACTATACGTTTAGAAATTAACGAAACTTTCTGGATTCCCAGTTCTTAATCCTGTTGGTCACTCGTCTAAACGCCGGCTTGGCACCGATGAGGCGGACAGTGGGCGTCAGGTTGGTGGCCCTGTTACGCAGGGTCTTCAGGTTTTTGGGGAGGGTATTGCGCGCAGCGCGGAGCCTGTTTAAAGTCGGACTCTTTCGGCTCCGCGGAGTGGAGGGAGGGGTCTTGGGGGTCTTTCGAGCGCTCGTCTTCTTCTTCCTCTTTTTCGCAGCCATCTCTCTGTATACCCGGTTTATCCTGGATACTAACTTCATACTTGTAATATGACGAGAAAAAAAATATTCCCTTACCATAAATGGCTCTCGTGCTCCTCGCCATGTGCTGTTCATCGTCGATTGCCGCGGGTGGCGGTTTCTTCACGGGAATGATCCCAGGGACTGAACCGCATTTTCTTAAGACGGTAAAGGCTGTCCAGCTCGGCCAGTCTTTCGAATCTCTCCGACCTTTCATCACGAATTACAAAGAGACGTTCAACGTCGACGAAGCCGTCACAAAGGAATACATTTCGGGTGGACACGTCGACGCGAGCCGGGAAGATTTTAAGACTTTCATAGACGGTCTCCCCGAAGATTCGTGTACAGCCTTCACCGCGTGGATGGATAAATCTAAGGGCCTCGTCGATTCGTACAAACATAATAAAGTCATGACCATGGGTGGGATGAAGAATGGTCAGTTCGAAGTGTTGTACCCGAGCATCAACACGACTTTCAGGGACGCATCCATGATGAAAACATTTTGTAGTTACAAATCGTCTCCATGAATGACCACCGACTGAAGACTGTCCGAACTGCACGTGGGTGATAAACCCTGGATAATCGTGACGCAATGATGCTCTTCCATCGAGGCCACCGTCGGGAATGGATACCAGCACCTTTTGCACCGGACCGTTCCATACCCTACACGTATAGCCTTGTTAATATCTTCCGTACTATGAAGGACCATATGTCCAATTAAATCCTCCATAGTATCGAAACTCGCGCCACAAATTTCACAAGAGCAGGGTAGTGATTTTTTAAAGTCTTTAACCTTTTGATACCGACGTTTAAAAAATGGAAAACACATAAAGACTACTGACATTATTATTATGTGAACTATAATGGAATTCGTCGCATTCGATTTCGAAACCAGCGGTCTACCCAAGAAAGGTGCGGGTAACGCCCATGATACCCTTGACCGTTACGACACGTGTCGGGCGGTGTCACTCTCCGCCGCGCGATTCTCCGCCGATGGCAAGGTCGAGGATACGTTCAACAAGTACATCCTACCCGACGGCACGTTTGATGAAATCAGTGCAAAGTCCATCGAACTACACGGTCTGACGTTCGATAAGTTGAAAGAGATTGGCGAACCGTTCGCGGAAGTCTACCTAAACTTTGTGAAATTTATTGGATCGGTCCGCACGGTCGTCGCCTACAATTCTAAGTTTGATATCAACGTCCTCCGATCGGAGGTGATCCGCACCGGCTGCTTACCGTTTGACGAAAAGGAGTACAACGTCGTGTGCGCGCTCAAACTCGCCAAACGGACCTCCTACCTCAGAGGTCCTTTCACGTTGAAGAATGTGTTTCACCAGATCTTCAGGCGTCATTTCGATGGAGCACATAACTCGTTGGAGGATGCCTTGGCCACCGGTGCGGTGTACAATCACATTCTCCAGAACGACAGACCGTTGACTTTCAAACCCATCGAGTCCAAGACTATAAACATAAGGACGTCCGAAGTTCCCACCGCAGTCGGCAGTGGTTTCAACACCACCATCTCCGAACTCATCGATGATGTGTGGAAACGAAACAGCGCTTCGACCTTCACTGGGATGACCAGGGAGAACGAAGCACTGAATATCATACAGTCCGACAGTCAGTTTATGAATATTTTGGAGGACGTGAGCGCCTTCAAATCCGAAGGCGGTGCCGCGATAAACGAAAAGATCACCTCCGTGGTGAACAAGATCAATGGTCATCGGTCTATGGACGACCGTGAAAAGTTTGTCGCCAAGGATTACTTCTCGACCCTGCTACGCACCACCAAGGGATCCGAGGTGTTTTCGATGAAAGACATCCAGACGTACCCGATTTTTACCATCAAAGGAACACTCTATCAAATCAGGGGTAAAATCGACTGTGTGCAGAAGAATGATGACGGGTCAAAGACTATACTTTTGACTGTGAACCGTACCAAAGGCTTCAAAAACGTTCCGGACTATGACGTACCCAAGTACCAGACCTACATGCAAATGATCGACGCCAGCTCTATCAAGGTGACTGAGAGGCACGGTGGAAAGCAGCGTTTGCACATCGTCGAGAGGGACGACGCGATGTGGAAGGACGACATCCTCCCCAAGCTCAAGAAATTCTGTGAATATTTCCACGACAGGCTGTCCACTTCATGCTGATTTCGAGTGAACCTTCTCGAACCTGGGTTCCTCTTTGGAATTGGGGAAGGGTATGATGAGCACCGAACGACCGTCGTCCCAGTCCTCGTTTATTAACTTGTTATATTCAGAATTTTTTACAAAACCCCTCTCGGAGAAACCGAATTCTCTTTTAAGTTTCGTAAGGTCTCTATTATCCTTGTCCGTGATGGGAATCTTCGCCGTTCTGTACCACCCTTCCTTCTCGATGAGACACTTTTTCCCGTTGGACAGAGAAGGATACTGGATCTTCACTAACTCCGCGTATATCTTATAGCCGTACGGCGCTTCGGGTCCCAATTTCATGTAATCATCCGGGTGTAGAAGTTCACCTTCACCTTCACCAGTGTACCTCAACGAAGACCCCGATCTCCAGTCCAGTCCCCATTTTATACCTTTCGGTCGTCCGATTTCCCACGTCTTTCGTAAATCTGTAGTTAAGCGTATGTCGGCGAAGAAATTGTTCCACTCCTCGGTCGTCGCGCCACCCGCTTCGTTTTTCAGGTCCATGTCCGCCCACGTCATTTTTTTACGGTTACGATTCGCCTGACCCGCCTCGGCGGCTTCGGTGTTCATAAATCTGATTTTGCAATCGCGGGAACAGGTATATTTGGTCGCTCTGTACTCCACGCGACACGCCTTCTTATCTTCCGTCAGGCCTAATATTTTTTTCACTTTGTAAACACCTTGACCGACGTTTCGAGGATCTTCGCCGCACCCCATCTCTTCCGTTCCGTGCACGTTGAATGATGCGTTGGACGTGGGTTTCCAATACACGGGAGGGTTCAAATCACACTTTGACACTCGATTTGGGTCGCACTCCCACCTTGGTTTCCTGATGACGTTGATGCTCAGACAGTCGTCTACCTTGATATCCGGTAGCTCGTTTATAATGTTAAAAGTTGGCATCCAAGGATTACCACCTAATGTACCCGGGATCTGTGTAACTTCACCGTACGCGTCCTCCATGCTACCCGTTCTGGACGTGGTTTTTGAAAGGCCCTGGTTACCCGTCAGATTTCTACACCCCTCTGAGCAGAATTCTCGCATACTGAAGAAGTCGTCACCCGATGCATACACCTTTCGGGGAACGTTCCCTTGCGACACGCCGGTCTCTTTGTTGTAGTAAAATTTGGTGTTGCCGTATGGCATTTCTTGCCACGGATTACCCATTTCACCGATGGGTACGATTTGTCCACGGTGAGGGCCGTGCGTGTAGCCGCATATCCTCTGCTGACAAGACCTGGCGATACCCGGTCTCATCACCATCGACGTGCAGTAGTTCTTTCGATTGTTCAGGGACCAACCGGGGTAGGTTTCTTTCTCGTCATATGGTTTGAGCTCTTCGATGTACTTCGTGCACGCCTGATCATTCTCCACGGATTGTAAGGGTTTGGCAGGTGGAGGAGGAGGTGGAGGTGGAGGGGGTGGTGGAGGAGGTGGTGGCGGAGGGGGTGGAGTCTTATTATCCGGAGCGGCGACCGCCGACCGACTCCGGGGAGGTGGAGACGGTGCCACGAACGATGTGTTCTGCAAAGTGATTGAAGTGTTCATCGGGTCGTACTTGGAGGAGGCACACTCATCGAACACGCTGTACTCCCCAGTTTTCCATACGCTGATGAAGTTGCACTTTTTGTTGGTGTCACATAATTCCCTCGCTCTGTTCATCATCACCAAAGATTTGGGATCGCCCCATTTCGAAACAATTTCCAAGTTCTGAAACTTTCCCGACTCGACTGCCTTTCCGTCACACACGTCTTTACCCTGTAGTTTGAGGGTGTATCCAGCCGGCACACTGGTCAATGAAGAATACTCCCTCTTCTTTTTCTTTTTGGGTTTTGTATCGGGGGACCCCAAAATATTCATCAGCTTTTGGAAGAATATTTTCAGGTAGACGTCTATAGACCCCATCACTACTGTACATATAGAAAATTTTACCACCAACCCGATGCTGCGTAGGGATCGTCCCTGTCTAATTGACTCCAGTCTTCGTCTAAGCCGTCATCCTGCATATCGTATGGATTCCAAGTCCTGTCGACGTGGTTGTCTGCCGCTCTCTGACAGTCCCCTATTTTGTCCCGCCCTATGTCGTATCTTTTACCATTGGCGGGGTGCCATGGTATCGTTTCCTGTCCGGGACACTTCGTTGCCCCGGAACCCACCCTGTTAGTTTCTTTACCATTACGACACCACTTCGTGCTATTGAAGACATCCTTGTAGCACGTGTCGGCATACCCTTTCTTCATATCTATCCGCTTCTGATAGTCTTTAGCAAGGAGATTCCGTTCTCGCTTGTACACCATTTCATTTTTCTGATCAGCATCGGAGAGTTGTTGTACATCAGTTGGCACACATTTCTTGAGAGCGTCGAGTTCCTTCTTCTCAGGATCTTTACAGGAGACTCTAACACAATTACCATTCTCGTCCCATTCCGCCTTGGCTTCACCGGCTCCTGTGTGGTTATCGACGTTTCCTCGTTTAAAATCGTACCAGTTGTACGTGGAACCCTTATCTTCACATTCGGTTCCAATGACCGGAGGGTTGGGTATCTTTTCGTAAGTCAGTGTGCTGTTGACGGTGTCTTTCAACTTCGCACAGTCCTTGTACTTCGTGATCCCTCCGTCCGTCCATAGGTTAAAGTAGCGGCAGTCTGGGTCATCGTCGCATAGCTCGGTGGCTCTCTCCAGGTAAATCTGAAACTGGGGTCCACTGAAGCTCGGGGCGACCTTTTCTTCTTCGTAGTTATAGACGAGTCCGTATGCGTGCACTTCCTCGTATGGTTTTTCGTCACACATTTGCTTAATACCACCTTTCTGGATGTATTTTTTTGGTTCTCTAATTTCACGGTACTGATCGGCACCCCTGGCTTTTGGGTCCTTTTTGTTGTTTACTTCCTTATCAAAAAAGAGATTGTTTATTCCCTGAAAGATCTGTTCAATCACCATTCGTAGTTTAGTAATCGGATTTTCTATAACCACAGTGGTCATATCTATCTTATTTGAAGAAAAAAAAATGTAGGCGGTCTCACACTTTTTGAACCGGTGGCACGGGCGGGGGGCACCATGACGAAGATCGCGTTACCGAAGGGTTCGCCCAAAAAGTACAAGCAGCCGGTGTCTCGTAAGCATAGGAACCCTCATATGAAGCCGCGTGTGTTACAAACCCTTCACGTGACGGCCCTCAGGTCACCGGGACGGAGCTGCGTCGTCAGTGCCATGGTTCCCGCCAAGGAAAATATTTCAAATGAAGCGTTGGTTTTGCCAAGCCTGACAAATTCAAAAATAGAACTCAGATACACATCCAACGGTTCACCTTTGCTCTACGAAAAATATAAACCCTAGGGAAATCATATCCTTGTAATATCTAAGATGGAATACCAGGAATTGCTCCAATACGTCTACAGTCTCCGAGATGATATCACAAAATTGAAATCTGAGCTCGAAGTCACCAGACCTATACCGCGGAAACGCAAAGCCGAGAAGGTTCCCTGCAAGGGTTTGACGAGTAAGGGAACCCCGTGTCGTAACAATGCACTCTGCGGTTCGGAGTATTGTAAGATGCACGGGGAGAATCGCACTGGACCGGAGAAAGTCAAGAAAGTACCTAAGACAACTACACCAAAGCCCAAGAAGGTCGTACCCGAGCACTGCCACCCGTGTGGAGTATATTCCCCCACGTGCCCCCTCTGTCAGTCACACGGAGATGTATTGAATAGTAATCTACCACGAGAGGAGTTCATCGGAGAGGATGATGGGACGCTCACCAGGTCTCTTCAGATCCTATGGGAATCAGAGAATATTTAGATTTTATTTTGACCAATACTTTTTTTTTCTGACCAAAATAAAAAGTCCATGTAGTTTTGGAGAATCGATTTTTATAATGATCTGAGTTTTGTTTTGAGCCAATACTTTTTTTTTCAAAAAAAAATAAAAAGTATTCCGGTCATGAAGACCCTGGTTACACAACGAGTGGCACGGGGTCGCAGGACGTCCCTGACCGACTCTCGTAAAACAGTCCAAAAAACCCGTGAAACGTGTCCCCCTGCTCCAAAGACACCAGTGGCGTCGTTCCCCGTGACACCTCTATGCGTTCCGCGGGTTTCTTCGAGGTTCTCAAGGATATAATTGACGGTTTAATAACTGGTCATTTACCCCGATACCTGACCAAATGAGGCGGGAACTTGAGATTCGAAAACTCAAAATTAAGGGTTTCAAGGTTTATACCGTGAAAGGTAGGCACCATAGGGAGTGCAGTGTCTGCAAAAAGGACAATTGGGTTAATGGTGACCTCTACGTGTACCCATTTCCTTATGTGGATCCAAGTGACAAATACTGTTTAGACTGTGCGGTCAAGAAACACTGCACCCCCCGAACACGAATAGGGAGGAAATGTTCTATATGTAGACAGCCTGGACATAATAGCCGCACTTGTAATTTCATAACCACTTAAGTACGACGTTGTCGCTTCGAAGATCGAATCGAGTTCACCGCCATGTTGACCAGTTCCACCTTTTTCATCTTTGAACCAAACTTCTTGGCGAATGGTCCCGCGATTTTCACGAAATATTCAATCAGTTGTGGACTTGTCAATTCCGTAAAAAATTTACGACGTTCGACTGGGCTCATGCTTTTCACTAGTTCTTCACTCTTGGTAAACTTTCCAATAGCCATATAGTACCTCGCAACTTCACGCACGTACTCACGTTCATCATTTGTTCTGGCAGTTGTTAAATTCCGTGATGTTTTCAGACCTGTGGTCCTGTTAATGCGATTTATTCGCAGCCTCGGGGTTAGTACTCGTCGCTGTGGTGTTGTGTTTGTTAAAATTTTAGGTGTACCATTCTTATTGAATAATGTGTGTTTCTTATACAGTTTACTCATATATACCATTACCTTCGATTTTAAAATTGTGCCAGTCTGTCACGATTAGAAATCTCGTAGATATTTGTGAACCGCGGCTCCCATGGAGTCACAACAAACCAGCGCGGCCCTCACGACGTCGATCGACGACCTCTTACGACACCCCCTTTTGAGGTGTTAAAACGTGTCCT
>Ga0209335_10001652_pt1 | contig 25318 bp, 28 predicted proteins | sample COG_09_FD_184753 | JGI IMG/M metagenome (GOLD analysis project Ga0209335, IMG submission 184753) | Pelagic Microbial community sample from North Sea - COGITO 998_met_09 (SPAdes) (version 2) | ecosystem: Environmental > Aquatic > Marine > Neritic zone/Coastal water | place: Helgoland, sampling...
TAGTAAATAATATAGTAAATAATATAGTAAATAATATAGTAAATAATATAGTAAATAATATAGTAAATAATATAGTAAATAATATAGTAAATAAAATATTATATTATATGTTATTATGGTGAAATAAATTATTATTTTGATACTTCAAATGGTTTTGCAATATCATTATAAATACGAATTGCTTCTACACATGCATTTACAAAATATGTAACTATAATAGCTGTATCAACTGGCGTTTTAAAACCAATGCGAATAATTGATTCATTAATATGCGGGTGTGGTTTACGAAAACCACAATATGTTACGCCTTTATTGTAATGTGTATTATATAGTATTAGTTCGATTACTTTACCTAAGGTATAGTCTTCATTTTTTAATAAAACATCAAAACTGTTTGGAATTGTTGTATTTGACGGAGTTATAATACTATAATTTGACTGAATCTCATTTTTAAATTTTTCTAATTTTAGAATCATTTGGAGAGCAGATAAATGAACGATTTCTGCATTAGTTAAAACACCCACAGTTTCAACAGTAAAATCAAATGAATCTTCTATAAAATATCGTTGAGAATTTAATAATTCCCAGTCCTTTGCAGCAAAACTTAATTCATCTGGATTCATTGTTTTAGATAATTCTTTCTTTTTATCATCCCATGCTTTTTTGGATTTAGCACCGTCAATTGTGTTTCCATAAACGAATGTTGACGAAACATTAAATGAACTATCTTCTTGTTCAGTGCCAATATCAAAATCACAGGTAAACTTCAATTGTTCTCCTTCAATTGTTTCTGATACACGTGGAAGTAAACGTGCAATTTCTGGAAAATCTCCTGTAAGTGGATTTGGAGGAAACATTTTATTTTTCAACTCTTCATCTAACTCTTTTGTATTTTTATTCATAACTTTAAAATCATTTGTAGTCACATATTCTATTGTACTTGAATTATTTTGTTTATCAACAATAAGCATATAATCATCAATTGGAAACTTACTAGAATTTGCAACAATTGGTATACAACTCAATCGCTGTTTAAGTAACTCATTATTCATTCTGGTTGTATTAGTTATAAAAGTTGATTTATTCTTTTCATATGGAGATGTACGAAAAACAACACTTGGCAATTCACTTGCTACGCGACGTAATCCATTTGCAATACTAACATTTACACCACTAAGTGTAAACTTCATTTTACTTTTATCAGTTGAGACTTTATCAATAGACGGGTTCATGACTATTTATGTGTTATATATTAATAACATATATTATTTTGTTAAATCAATTTTATTTTATATTATTAAACATAAATAATTAGTTTATTTCTAATGTAAAATAAAATTTTTTATTATATAATGAGTTCCATTTTATATTATAGTAATTATTGTGATAATTGTAGTAAATTGTTACAAATTGTATCAAAATTAGAATCAAAAAAAGATATGCATTTTATTAATATAGATAAACGCAAAAAAGGACAAAACGGTGCTACTTATGTTATATTAGAAAATGGACAAGAAATATTATTGCCTCCAACAATAACAAAAGTTCCAGCACTTTTATTATTAAATAAAGGTCATCATGTTATGTTTGGCAAAGATATTAATCAACATTTAGATTCTCAAAATAATCACCATACAAACGAAATAGTTAAAATGAATGGAGAACCTTTAGCATTTTCTTTAAATGGGGATGGTTTTGGCGTTGCTTCAGATAACTTTAGTTTTTTAGATCAAAATTCAGACGACTTATCTGCAAAAGGCAATGGAGGTATGAGGCAAACACATCATTATGCAGATATTGAATATAATGGATCAATTGAAACTCCTCCGGATACATATACGCCAGATAAAATTGGTGAAGTATCAATGGAACAATTACAGAACCAACGAAGTATGGATGTAAACAAAAGATAATTATTATAATTGTATAAAAAATAGTTTAAATAATATTAAATTTAAATATATATTATCAAGTAGAAATGGATAAAAGTCAAATTATTGATACATTTAATACACATTTTATAGAATTTGTTATGGACGTTGAACGAGTTTTTCCAAATGATACTGACATAACGACTAATAGAAAATTAATTAAAAAATTTATTACAATTTTTCCAAACAAATTAATTAAAATGTTTAATGAACATTTTGTATTATTGTATGGTAATGAAATTGAAAAAGAAGATCTAACATTTTTTTTAGAAAATGATTATAGAAAAATACATGGATTTAACCCAAATGAAAAAAATCAAATACTTGAAAAAATTGAAGCATTGCGTGATCCTGTAAAAAATATGAGTGATAATGATAAAAAAACTGTTATTAAATATCTTAAAAATCTTAAAAAATTAACAGATTTATATTATAAATAATTATTAATTAATTAATAAATAATATAAATAATTAATATTAAAGTTTGATTTAAATATAACGCATTTAAATTAAATATATAATGTCAAATACAATAACAATTCCAAATGATTTTAAAAAAATTATTGTTGATATGACAAATGATTTATTATTATCATTCCCAGAGCAAAAACAAAATTTGCATCCGCATCTTCAAAATTTACTTTCTGAAAAAAATAAAGATGATTTAGAACTATCATTAAGATATGTATTTACATTTTGTAGAACTGTATATCCAAAATGTTTTTTTGACATTCTTTATCAAAATAAAGATATTTTTAATAATGATGAAAAATTAGAATTTCTTCCAGGTATTGATTTTGGTATTCTATGGAAAGAAAATATTACAGATAAAACACGTGAAACTATTTGGAAGTATTTACAATTAATTTTATTTAATGTTGTATCTAGTATATCTGATGGAAATACATTTGGAGATACAGCTAAATTATTTGAGTCAATTAATGAGGATGATTTTAAAAGTAAAATAGAAGAAACAATTGATCAGATGCATTCATTATTTAAAGACAATAAACCAAAGGATCAATCCGATCAATCCGAACAATCCGAACAATCCGAACAATCCGAACAATCCGAACAATCCGAAAAAAATAAAATTCCAGGTATTAATTTAGACGATTTACCGAATCCAAGTGATATTCACGAACATCTTAGTGGCATGATGAATGGTAAACTTGGAAACTGGGCAAGAGAAATTGCAGAAGAAACCGCAAGTGAATTAGATATGAACATGGAGAACCCCGGATCGATTAATGATGTATTTAAGGGGTTTATGAAAAATCCTACAAAATTAATGGGTCTTGTAAAAAATGTTGGTTCAAAACTCGATGATAAAATGAAATCAGGAGATGTTACTGAAAGTGAATTGCTAGAAGAAGCAAGTGAGATGATGAAAAAAATGAAAGACATGCCTGGTATGAATGATATACAAGGTATGTTAAATAAAATGGGAATGAATATGGGGGGAGCTGGAAATATGGGAGGAGGTAAAGGAGGTGGAAAAATTAATGTAGGTGCAATGCAAAATAATTTAAATACTAAATTAAATCAAGCAAAAAATAGAGAACGATTATTAAAAAAAATGAATGAAAAAAAAGCAGCAGCAGAAGCAGCAGCAGCACAATCAATCGAAAATCAAAGTTTATCAAATAATACAGATTTAGAAGTTATGGAAAATTTGGTTTTTTCAACCGGAGAAAAACAAGAAAGAAGTACACGCGATCAGGTACCTCTTGTAAATTCCGAAAAGAAGAAGAAGAAGAAGAAGAAGAATAAAAATAACTGATTATTTACATAAATTGATTAATTGAATTTTTATTTATTAAAATAATCATAATTATTTTATAGTATAAATTATTTATGATTATATATATAATGACTACTTCTTTTTGGTTAAAAAATCCAAATATTTTATTTAAAACAGATCAAATATCTAATATATGGCCTAGTCGTGAAATGTCATTTAATGAGAAATTAAACTCTATATCTCGTATGGTTATTTTATTGACATTCATTGGATATTTATTTACAAAAAATAATAAAGTGCTGTTATCAGGTATTTTATCTTTAGGATCAATTATTGTATTATACAAAATGAAGAAAAATAAAAATACAATTAAGGAAAGTTTTACTGATAATGATATGTATACATTATTAAAACCTACTGTTACTGAACCAACACCATCGAATCCATTGATGAATGTTTTACTTCCTGAAATTAATGAAAATCCAAATCGTAACCCTGCTGCACCATCTTTTTTTCCAAAAGTAGAAGAAGATATTAATAATAAAACCAAACAATTTATTGTTGACAATTTTAAAGATCCATCAATTGAAGAAAAATTATTCAAAGATTTAGGTGATTGTTTCAATTTTGAACAATCAATGCATGCATGGCATCCTATGCCAAACACAACTATTCCAAATGATCAAAAATCATTTGCTGAATATTGTTACGGTGATATGACATCATGCAAAGAGTCAGAAAATAATGAAATGTCTTGTTTAAAAGGTATGCCAACACGATGGGTTAATAATTAAAATATAATAATTAAAATATAATAATTAAATTTTATTATATTTAATCATATTATATAATGGCATCTGTATTTGATTATAAATTTAATAAAGGTACAAGATTAAGCGAAGATGTAACTGATTTTAGTCAACGTTCTTTGCAAAATACTGAACACGCAAATTATACATTAAATAGTTATAGTCCTTCTTGTCCTATTTCAAATGCAATTGATTTTGCAACAAGTCAACCTAGTATTAATTTTACAGGAAGTCATCAGGTAAATGTCGGCGGTTCTAATATTAAAGAAAGTTCAGATTTATTAATCAATAGTATTTCTAAACCCAAATGCAGAATTTCATTAAGTGAACGTCCTTATTTAACAGTTCCGTTTTTAGGACGAGGTAAATGCGACCCTACTTTAGAATCTTCAATGCAACAGGGTGATTTTGCTAACAATAAAAAAACAGTTAATCCTAGTAGTGAAATTTGTTATGCACCTTATTCATTAACTCCTATGATTCCAACGCTTAAGGGAACTATTAGCAATCCTGCTAATTTAATAGAAAGTAATGCTGCCGAAGGTTGGATTAGAGGGGGTGTACCTTCAAGAGAACTTGCACGTGATAAAGAATACGAAAACTAATTTGATTAACCATTTGTCTATTATATTACATCATTCATATAACAAATTTCACATTCAATTTATATTTAATCTGAAATATCATCAAACCATTTATATAATGGAGTATCTTCATCCAAATAGATTTCTTGTCCCTTTTCTGTCGTTATACAATCACGGTAATAATGAAATTTAAAATCACTTCCTTTATAACTATCATATGTAATCTTAACGCTTTGTACAATTGCCACCACCGGCACATCACTGGGAATTTCGTGATCTTCCAAATAATTCGTATAATAAATCACACCCATCATTGCCCAACGATGCGTATCATTTGGATATGGTGAATTTAATAGACGAAATCCATCGGGAATTGCTTCATGCCATCCCTGTACCATGCAACCATGGTGGTGTTCTGCACAATACATTAATGTATAATGCATATTTTCAATCATTACGGTTTATTTGTAATATGTTAGTTTTATATTAAATCATTTGAACGAAAATAAATTCGATTTTTAATATATTTTTGCAATAATTGTTTCTCCGGCAATAGCAGTATCACCTTTTTTAATATTTAACTTTACATTTGACGGAAGTGTTAATAATACCATAGATGAAAATATAATAACACCCATTACATCTCCTTGTTTTACAAATTTTTTATTATTTATAAATGAATGAACTCTTGGTGCAACTAATCCAGCAATACGCGTAATAGATATATTTCCAATGTCAGTTAAAATAGTTGTTTGATATTGTTCATTGTCACGAATACTTTCTTCAAAGTTAGGAAATAACCCAGGATGTAATGTAAACATTCTTTTAGGTCTTAAATATTTAGATTGAATATATTCATCTTTTATAACCTTACCTTTATATGGAATATATTGTATATGATTACTAAAAAATGATAAATTAAACATTATTGTTTTTTCTCCATTTCTATGATGAAAAATATCTCCAATATATCCTGAACTTGGCGACAATACTTCACTTGATTTTAATAATGGAATTTTAGGTTGTTGATTTATAACAAATAAAATGTATAATAATGTTAATGATATTATAATACTTATAATAATTAAATAGAGTGTATATTTTTTACTTTTTACAAAAAGGTTAATACTAACTAAAACAATAATTAATAATAATACAATCCATTTTGATTTGATTAAGAATTGTTCTTGATACATATATATATTTTATATATTATATATATTATATATATATATTCTACATCAATGAAGTATTATAAGTCTCAGCAACTAATACAGTTTATTATAATGACCTTAGTTGGTATTGCATTTAATCCAATGAATATACTTGCTTTTCGTTTTAGTGATTTATATTTATCGGCAACACTTGTTTATGGTGGATTTTTAATGGCAGCAAATATGATATGGGCACATGAATTAGTTCATTATTTTTCTATGGGGCATTTTAATAAATATATATTTGGTGTTGGTCTAGCATTATCTCTCTCGTTTAGTGTTTTATTATTACGAAACCAATTCTTAGTAGATGATAATCAATGGTTACGGCGTATGATAAGTCATCATTCAACGGCGTTAACGACATCACATAATATCCATAATAAATCCACTAATCCAAATATTAAAAAATTAGCAGAGGACATCATAGAAACACAAGAAAGAGAGATTACATTAATGAAAGGGTTTATTTCCTAAATTGGGTAAATGAACGTCTTGGAGGGAATGGTTTTCTTTCATCTGAGATATTATATTTTATTATGAGGATTGGAAATATCGACAAAAAAATGATGATGATGTTAATAGTAATAATTATAATAATAATAATTATAATAATAATAATTATAATTATAATAATTATAATTATATAATATATAATAATTCATGGGTGGTAAAAAAACATTACGGTTTAGGAAAACTACAAAAAGAAAAAGTGCGGCATCATTAAAAAAAACATTCCGTTCAAAAAGACGCGGTTCGAAAAGACGCGGTTCGAAAAGACGCGGTTCAAAAACATTCCGTTTGAAAAGACGCGGTTCAAAAAGACGCGGGGGGGAGGGAGGGTTGCCGCCAGTGGATGGAGAAAATAATAATAATGATGCCACCTCCCCCCAAAAGAGTACTTTTTTAAATAAACTCAATAGTTTTGGTCAAGGGGCGAGAACCGCTTTCGACGACGGACGACGGCAATTGAATGATTTAAGTGGAAAAGCGCAAGGTTTACGTGAAAATGCGCAAGGCAAATTTCAAAATATGCAAGGCAAATTTCAAAATATGCGAGGCAATATTCAAGATTTCGCTAAGCAAAAGAAGGACAAAATGTGTATGGAATGGTTCCAAAACGAATTCGGAAACACTCTCGAGCGTAATGAATACCCTCAATGAGCAGTCGGGTCTGTTTCTAATCTAATGCGTTAGGTTTAATAATATAATGTATATGATTATTACATAATATTATACAAATGGCACAAACGAAAGAATTGATTGATTTTCATTTACGTGTTCAAAAATCTGTTACGGCGATCATGAAAGACGGCAAAATTGACCAGAATGATATTCCAGAAATTATGTTATTGATTACGGATTTATTAATGGCACCGGCGAGCCCAAAAATGACAATTGAAGAATTGGCGGAAAAAATTAATGAACTGTATGAGTATATTATGACGCATTATAAATTGTTTCCGGAAGATGACGAACAAAAAGAACAATTTAAGCGACTTTTTGATATGTGCGTGAAATTGGTGCTGGTTCAACCGAAAATTAAAAAGGCATGCAAAAATTGTTTTTCTTGTTTGGTTTAAGAAAGATAATACTATAGTTTATTGATTATAATATATTATTAATTATAATATATTATTTAGTTAATATATAAATAAAAATGCCTATAACGAAACGACGCCGTCACCAACGAGGAGTTAAAAAGAGTCGCCGCGTTAAAAAAGTTAGACGGTCAAGAAAGGGTAGGAAAAGTATGAGAAAAAGCACGAAACGTAAGACATATCGGAAGTATAAGATAGGGGGGGATAGGGAATATGAGTGTAATCTTGATATACCTGATTACGATTGTAATAATAATTATGGGGAAAAATCTACCGAATGTAACGATTATTGTAATAATTTGATTAACCGCATGCAATCACCCTATTAATTTTAAAAAAAATAAAATTGATTTAAATATTATACTATATATAAATCAATAACTTATACAGTATAATACATAAGATGTCATGTTCTACATCTACATCTAAATCTACCGCAACCGTTTCCATTCTTACTGTTACCCAATATTCGCGCCGAGAATGTATGCTCGTTTTAGCACGATTAATCAAACAGCAAATTTATAAAAATGTTGTAGAATGGGTCATTGTAGAAGGCAGTCAAACGGAAGCGGAGGCAACTGCAAATGAAACGTATCTGTTTTCGCATATTGATATGCAAACATTACCGTTTAATATTAAATATATTCCCTACAATACCTTTTTGGGAACACAACCACGCTATTTGAGTGATTTACGTAATAATGGAAATAATGTATGTCGTGGAGATATTATTGTGTGTATGGATGATGATGATTATTACCCACCGACTCGTATTAGTCATGCCGTTCATATGCTAACTACTTCTTCTTCCAACGCACTTATTGCCGGTTGTTCGCGTTCTTATATCTACTTTTATTTAACCAAAACCTTCTTCCAATCTAAAAGTTTTGGCGAAGGGCATTCTACCAACAATTGTCTTGCGTATAAACGTGCGTATTTGGAAACCCATTCATACGAATACGGTTTATCGCGAGGAGAAGAACCGAGTTTTACAAATAATTTTACAGAACCAATGGTTCAATTAGATCCAATGAAGACCATTGTTATTTCTGGGCATAGACAAAATACAGTTGATAAAGAAAAGATTTGCTATTCGGCACAATTTACTGAATTATTTGCTCCGATGATTACAGAATATATTCCATTACACTTTTTATTAAAATTAGAAAGTATTTTTATAAATATGTGATTTTCATTAAGTGAAACGATATTTCTTCCCATTCAGGTAATCTATATTTATTCTATTTTTTAATATCAATTGCACTCGCACTGTTTATATATTATAATAATAATTATAATATATTTTTTAGTATATATTTTTGGTATATTTTTTAGTATATATTTTTATTTTTTCCTTTATATTTTTTAGTATATTTTTTATTTTTTCCTTTATATTTTTTAGTATATTTTTTATTTTTTCCTTTATATTTTTTATTATTATACTTCTTGGTTTTATAATATTTTGTGCCACCATTAGATATATTTAAACTAGAATACGCTGGTGGTTCTCCTGTGCCGATGCTATTTGGTAAATTTTGTGGCGGAGGATACTCTATTCGTGTAGTTCCATATGGTCTACGTGGTATTTGTGCAGGTGGTTCACTTATATTAGAATTGTTTGAATCATATTCATCATTTACTGTATGTCTTCGATAAGATAATGGGTTAATCAACCAGTCTAAATCGATTTTGAATTGCTCATATGAAAAAACAGAATTAATTTTGTTCTCAAAAATCATATCTGGTTTTTTTTCTATACTTGTTTTCCAAAAAATAGCAGTTTTAATTATATTCCATCTTTGTAAACGGGTGATATGTTTACTTATCGCATCTATAGGCAAAGGAGGGAAAACTTTTTCGTTATAAATAATATTCAAACGTTCTTTTTCATCCGCATTTTCCGTTTTGGCATATTTTTTACGTAAATCGATTAATTCCTTATATATTTTTGAAATTGTTTCTACATATGATTTTGCTTGAGATTTGTGTTTTTTTTTATTTGAACGCGTAATGCGATTAAACGCAGACCGATAACTGGGTGGATCTTGTGTATTTCGTTGAGTACGTCTTGTAAATATATTAACCATATGGAAATGTTTATATAATATGTATATTTTATATTATATAAAGTTATGCTATTTAAATCTATTCCGTCTTCTCTTCTGCCATCTTCTCTTCTGCCATCTTCTCTTCAACTTCTTTAAGAGCATCCAACATGTCCTTAGGCAACTCACGCACCTTTGCAACATTGCCGAGACCATGATCTGTATTTTTACTTGTAACAACATTGTCGCCTTCAAATAATTCTTTTCTCAAATCAGCAACTGAAATATGTTGTTCTTCTCCATGTTCATCAATGTCTTTCACACTAACCAAATTCCCATCTTTATCAATTGTTTGAGTGAGAACATTTCCACTTTCAATTGCTTTCTTCTTATTGTCTTCCATTGCTTTTTCTTTTGATTCCTTGATTCTTTTATCAAATTCGACCTTTGCCGATGTTTCATTCTTGGTTTTTTCATGCATCATTTGATTCAATTCATCTTCCATATATTCAACTCGCCCGGTTTTATAAGATTCTGGATGAAAAGGCATCCACATTCCAACAGGACCAACATAAACATCGTGATTTGGATCAACTTCTCTCAACATTTTACAACGCATTTCGGCTTCTTCTTGCGATGGATAACTTCCTCGAATCTTAAGTCCACGTATACTAGTTTGGAAATTGTGTTCTTTGTTAAAATCGTCTGACATTTTCTCTTCATGTACATCAATAAAGTTTTTAAAATCATCTTCTACCGATGCATTAGTAATACTTTCTTTTTCATCCTTACAGAAATCTTGCAAATCTTTAGAAATATCATCAATATTCAAATTATACTTATATGAAAGAAAATTCAAAAATTGATTAAATTTCTCAATTGATTTGTTCATTTCCCATTGTTTTAGGAATTGTTGAAAAAAATACATTTCTTTTTTTTTCAAAATTTTTTCAGGAGAGATAAAAGAGACACATACAAATTTTTGACCAGACAATGGTTTATCTTCATCTAATACATCTACATATGTTGGGTTAACTGTACCATCACTATTATTTTTATGTGGGAAATTATTTTGCGAATCACTCATTTGTATAATTCATAATAATAAAAATAGTTTAAGTAGTTTTTTGTTTTTATTATAAATATAATAATATTTTTTTTCTTCTTTAATAATATAAATATTATGTTAGGTATAGACGGAAAAGAATTAATTAAAAGAGCTATTAAATATTTAGTTGAAGGTTTAATGGTTGCTATCGCAGCATTTGCAATCCCTCAACAGTCTTTAAAAATCGACGAAATTGCATTAATTGCACTTACTGCTGCTGCAACCTTTAGTATTTTAGACACGTATGTACCAAGTATGGGTGTGAGTGCTCGTTCTGGTGCTGGATTTGGTATAGGGGCAAATTTAGTAAATTTTCCTGGTGGATTTTAAATAGTATAAACTAATTAAATATGAATAAATTATCAATTAAATATAATTAAATATATTTAATTGATTACAATTATATAGTGGGTATATATTCCCACCCTAGTTCATTACAAATTTTTTTCCATATTTGATCTTGTTCTATTCGTTTTTCTCTATCCTTTAACATAGGAAAATAAGGTAAAAAATGAGTTTGATTTAATAACTCACATAATTTATAGACTGTATAATAATAATTGAGAAAATTTACTCTGTCATCTGGGCAATATTTCGCATATGGACCTTGTATATCCATGAACAAATTACATAACATTGTTTCTAATTCAGAACTCATTATAGGGGGTTTAATTCCTAATTTATCTTTTATAAACGGAATATGTTCATAATATTTATTATATCCTAATTTTTTTAAAATTTCCTTTGTTCTTTTATTATTTAACTGAGATATATCGACTCTTTCTTTTTTTATTTGTTGTATAATATTCTCTATAACTTCATCTGGGATTTGAGTTGTTTCTTTTGCTTGAAATTGTGCTAATATTTCACGAAAATGATTAATACGTTTATATGCATAAAAACATACTTCTTTAGGAGGTTCTTTGTAAGATGGTTTTTCATTTTCAACTAAATACTTAATACTAGTAGAACATATATTACAAATAAGTATTCCTTCATAATCAACTGCTATCATTTCGCCTTTATTGCATGAACTGCATATATCAGTTTCATTTACAAAATGATTAATATCTATAAAACTTTCATCTACATTGCTCATATAAGTTTGTATATTTTTACGATTATTAAATAATTCATTGTCTATAATATTAGTTTCATCAGGTGCTATTTTAAAAAAGTCATCTAATAATGTTGTTTTATTATTTCCATTTGCAATTTTTTTTTTATTTTCAAAATATTCAAAAATATAAGAAGAGTTATTAAGCAAGTATTTTTTTTCACGTTCTTTTATTATTTTTATTTGATTATTTAAATTAATAATTTTATCTTTAATATTTAATTGTTCATCGATTGATATTTCAGGAGATTTTTTTAAAATTCGTTTTAAACGTTTTCTTTCAATTGTTAAAGCAGGAAGACTTTCTTCCTTTAATACTTTAAATTCTTGTGTTATTTCTTTATGTTTAGTATCAATTGTTGTTATATTTTTTTTTGATATAACTATTTTTTTTATATTTTTTGGTTTAAAAGAAGGCATTATATAATTATAATTATATAATGTTTGTTTAAGCAAGATTTTAATAATTTGGTTTAGAAATAATTAATGTTTTCTATTCTATTGCTAATATGGATTTGAATTTAAATATGGACTATAATCAAAATATTGATTTTATTGAATTGCAAAAAATGTCATTTATATGGAACGCATTAAATAACGATTGGACTGTTAAAAAAAAAGATGGTAAATTTTATTTTACAAAAAAACACGAAGGAAAAAAAGAAGTTTATTTAGAAGCATATTTACAAAAATTTATAGAATCAAATTTCCAAAAATAAATATTAAACTAATTGATATATTTATACATTTATACATACCATAACTTATAATAAAGTATTTATTTTAATAGTTATATTATTACATTTATTTATTTAAAATTAATATTTTGGTTTTCAATAAATAATTTTAACTATATTTAATTTATTTTAAGGTTATTTCGTAATTTTTTTTTCTTTAGCAATAGTATAACACAATGGGAGGAGGATTAATGCAACTCGTAGCTTACGGCGCTCAAGATGTTTACCTTACTGGTAACCCTCAGATTACTTTCTGGAAGGTGACTTATCGTCGCCATACTAACTTTTCAATGGAATCTATTGAACAAACATTTAACGGTCAAGCCGACTTCGGTCGACGAGTCACTTGCACCATCAGTCGTAATGGTGATTTGGCGTACCGCACCTACCTTCAGGTGACTTTGCCTGAAATTAACCAAGATATGGCTGGAACCAGCGATAAAGGTGTGTGGGCACGATGGCTCGACTTTCCCGGTGAGCAAATGATCTCCCAAGTTGAAGTTGAAATCGGTGGTCAGCGCATTGATCGCCAATATGGTGACTGGATGCACTTGTGGAATCAACTTACTCTTTCCAAGGAACAGGAACGCGGTTATTACCGTATGATTGGTAACACTACCCAACTTACTTACATTACCGACCCCTCTTTCTCGCCGGTTGATGGACCCTGCGAATCCACTGCTCCTACTCAAGTGTGCGAACCCCGTAACGCCCTCCCTGAAACTACCTTATATGTCCCCTTTCAATTCTGGTACTGCCGTAACCCCGGTCTTGCCCTCCCCCTTATTGCTCTTCAATACCACGAAGTCAAGATCAACCTTGACATCCGCCCTATTGACGAGTGCTTGTGGGCTGTGTCTGACCTTGGTTGCAGCTCAACCGGAAATAAGCGCGTGACCAATGCCTACAACCAGTCTCTGGTTGCTGCCTCGCTCTATGTCGACTACGTGTTCTTGGACACTGACGAGCGTCGCCGTATGGCACAGAACCCCCACGAATACCTCATCGAACAACTCCAGTTTACTGGTGATGAATCCGTCGGTTCCTCCTCCAACAAAATCAAGTTGAACTTCAATCACCCCTGCAAGGAGTTGGTCTTCGTCGTTCAACCCGACTCCAACGTTGATTACTGCTCGTCCTTGACTTGCGGAACCACCCTCTACTCTGCTCTTGGCGCCCAACCCTTCAATTACACTGACGGTGTTGATGCCCTCCCCAATTCTCTTATGGCATTCGGTGGAAAGGCGTCAGTTGCTGATTTTGTCAATACCACTGGTCTCTTTAACGACGCCGGTGCCGTTGATGTCACCGCCACTGATAACATTGACTGGTCCGGAGGTGATGGCGATAGTGCTTACCCCATGATGGCTAACTCCATGGCATCTGGTGTGTCTGATGCCGGAACCTTCGTTATGGCCGAGAGCTCCCTCGACATGCACTGCTGGGGTCAAAATCCCGTTGTCACTGCCAAGTTGCAGCTCAACGGTCAAGATCGCTTCTCCGAGCGTGAAGGTACCTACTTCGACCTCGTCCAACCTTACCAGCACCACACTCGCAACCCCGACACTGGTATCAACGTCTACTCCTTTGCCCTCCGACCTGAAGAACACCAACCTTCTGGATCTTGCAATTTCTCGCGCATTGACAATGCTACTCTCCAGCTTGTCCTGTCGAACGCGACTGTTGCCGGTACCTCCACTGCCAAGGTTCGTGTCTATGCCACCAACTACAACGTGCTCCGCGTGATGTCCGGTATGGGTGGTTTGGCTTACTCCAACTAATTGTATACAGTTTAAATGTATACTGACTAGTTTTTGTATAAAAAATTCATACTATAAAAAATTCATACTATAAAAAATTCATACTATAAAAATATAATATGAATAAAACTATTTATAATTTACAATAGGAGTTCATTGTAATTTTTCATAACAAATATTATCCCATATAATAAAACTTCCAATATCAGTAATTCCGTGATTATATGATTTTGAACAACTCAATAAATTCACATTATATGTGATTGGGAATCTATCCTCATGAATAATTCGGTTATTTAATGTTAAATAATGCTTATCGTCATATTTAATCATATCTAATACTGTATTTTTATCTGGTTCAATCTTTCCCAAATATTGATTATCGTGTGTTGTAATCATACCACTTCGCCATTTGTTTGTTTCTTTCAAATAAATATTAGTCACACTTTTATGAATTGCATTGTATCCACCTCTAATCAAAAAAGACATATTATAACTTTAATATTATAAGATATAATATGATGTTGTTATTAAATTGTTTTTTGTTAATATTTAAATTATACTACCATACCACATTATTTTATTAATTTAATGTTCTCTGTGCGAAAATATTTTGCATTTCATCATAATTAATAACATTAAAATCAATATAATTATAAATGTTTTTTTTACTAAAATCATGTTGTTCTGTAAAATTATATTGTAAATCAATGTCATATGTAAACAATTTTCGATTATCATAAATAATCGCGTTGTTCACCATTAATGTATTTGTATCATCATATTTAACTATTTCAATTAAATTATCTCTACTTGAATCAATATTAAATTTTGTACCATTAACACTGACTGACCCTCTATTCCATATATGAGTTTTTAATAAAGATACATTAATAACTTTTTTATAAAAACCATCATAACCAGCTTTTAGTAAAAATGACATATTATTGTTATTATATAATAATATACGCTTTAAATATTTATTATATTATTATATAATATAATAAAAAATGAAAACAAAACATATATCAAGGAAAGAAGAACTATTTAGTGATATAAAGATAAATATTCGAGAATTAGATCCTATAGCACCTAATTTTAAAAATAGCAAAGATCATAATAAGGTATTAAGCAAAATATTAGAAAATAATAAAGAATGGAAATCATTTATGACAGAAAAAAATATCACAGAATTTAACGAAGATTATAATTTTTTAATGAAACAAATGAATAAAAATACTAAAAAAAGTTCAAACAAAAGTACTAGAAAAAGTAATAGTTATAAAAAAACAAGATCAAGGTCAAATTTAAAAACAAGATCAAAATCAAGAGGTGGAGCACAGCCTACTATAGAAGAGGATGCTTTAAGATTACAAAGAATTATGCGTTATATAAGAAATGGTATTTATTTCCTATATGCTCTTCTAATTTCATATGGGTTATTCTATGGTGCTGATTTTATGATGATGGGGATTAATCAAGTAATACGTGGTGAATGTAATTATTTAGGAATTTCTTTTTTGAATGCCATGGGATTGGGTGCTAGACATCAATTTTGCGATCATTGGCATAACTTTACAAATGTCTTATTTAGAGGATTAATAGGATATGAAGCAAATGCAATGTTGACATTGGGAGTTATGGCTACCGGACCCCTACTTACACTAAGGTTACACAATAGGTTGTTGACAACGTTATCAGAACAGGTTTCATATAGAATAATGGACATAAATAATAATCAATTTAGTTTAGAAAACTTATTGAGAACTCATAATAATATGTTACAGCAACAAGCACAATTGGTAATATTACCTCCACCTCCACCTCCACCTCAACAACAAAATCAACCTCCACCTCCACCTCCAGATCAAGGTCAGGATGCTTACCCCTCGCCGCCCCCAACCCCATAAATAAACTTTATATATTTATGATTAATTGAAAAAAATAAAATTATAATAAAATATATATATTGGTTATTATAAAAATAAATAATATATATATTATCAAATGTCTGATATATTTAAATATCTATTAAAATATGAAGAATCTTGGTGCAATTTCATGGGTTATTTTAACCCTTATATAGATAATAAAGTAGCAAATTTAACAAATAAAATGCCATTTTATGATAAAGCGTGTTATAATCGATATCCAAAATTTCACAATGTCTATGATAAACTATGGGTTATAAAATCACAAGGTTTAAATGGCGGTCGATTAGAAAAACTTAAAGGAAAGGAAGATAAAGTAGATTTTCCAATTTTTATTAAACCAAGATGGGGGCATCTAAGTGCTTCCTCAAAAAATTGTTTCAAAATAAAAAATAAAGATGAATTAATTAAACATATAGAGTATAAAAATATGATGTGGTCTGATTTTATTGATGCAAATGAATGTATGACTGATTTTATTTTATTACAAGGAAAAATAGTTCATCAAATAACATATAAATATTCTGATAAACAAAATGGATTCAGTGATGACTGGAAATTAGTTTCTTCTGATTTAAAACCGCCATTTAATGTAATTGACTGGGTAAATACCCATATGAAAGATTTTACTGGTATAGTAAATGCACAATATCGTGATAATAAAATTATTGAAATTAGTTTAAGATTAGCAAGAGGTGGAGCATATATTACAAGTACTCAAAATAAATCATTAATAGAAAATATAAATAATATTTATATAAATAAATCGTGGGATTATTCGTTAAATGACAATTTAAAATTCAAATCATATTATGCTTATAAATGTTTTACAACTATTCCAATTGTATATATTTTTCCTCAAAAAATAGTTGACTGGTATATTAAAAATAAAACAAAATATAATTTTTATGAATATTATTTTGAACCAGTTGGATATAGCGGTATGGTATTTTTTCAATTTTTAGATGATAATTTTGAGCGTGGCATGAATACCAAAAAAAATATAGAAAATATATTTAATATAGCACAACTAGTTATGTATACTTTGATTTTTATTACAATTTATATTGTAGGATTTACTAATTATAAATATCGTTATGTAATTGCATATTCATTAATAATATTGTTTTTAACTCGATTTTTAAATCCAATTGACGCGAATTATAAATTATATAAAGGACAAAAACAATCTATTTTTAAAGAAGGACCAACTAAAGATAGTGAAGAAGACCTAGAACCGTTTGATAATCCTTAAATTTTAAGTGTAATTATATTTTAAATATAATTATATATTAGAAATGAGTAATACTCCTGAAAAAAAACGTAAAACTAAAAAACCACAAAAAATTAGTAATAGTCCTAGTCGTACTAGAAAAAATACATCGTCATCTTCTGGTTCATCATCTATAGATATATCTTCTTCGCCACAACGTGTATGGAAATCCCTCAAACCAAAAGATCAAACATTATGTAATAAGGTTTTACCAAAAAACCAAGTTGAATTAGTAAATACTTGTCTCAAATATGAACACAAGGACAAGGACAATGATAATGATTTATATTTAAAATATAAATACGGATTAAAAGATATAACAGAAGAATCATCTCCGATTCTTATATTCAATGAAAAGGATAATGCCGATTTTAGTCTTATAGCCGATGGTATTCATAATTTTATGTTATTTTGGGATGACACTAAAAATAAATATACTTTGGTAACTGCATACTTTAACGCTATTGAATTTGGAAATAAACATAATGTTATTAGTTTAAGAACTGTTGGACAAACTCCAGATACATTTATTATTTCAGGAGAGATAAAAAAAGAGAAAGATAACAATACATTTAATTTCCACGACACAAGTTCTCAGTTTTTTATGGATAATCCATGTAATATAAAAAATCAAATGCCTGTTATTTACTTGTTTGAACTTGTTGACAAAAAAGGTTTTGATGTTGATAACATAACTCCTAATGAATTAGGAGAATTAAAATCAGACATTTTATTAAACAATACATTTGACTTTGGGAATGCAAAAAAAATTAATGAGGCGAAATCGTTTTCTTCACTTGTTGATATTCTTAACACAAGAGGAAGAGTTCTAAAAAACCAAGAAGATAAATTAAAAATTTATGATAAATATATTGCTTTTATTACAAGTATTATGACAGATGCGTTTAATAGAATATTTAATACATCACCCAGATTAAATGCTGAATATGTTGACGCATTTTCAAAGGAAGACTATACAAAATATAATCAAAATAATATTGATACAATTCTAGGTAAATTATGCAATCAAGGGAAACCATTACCATTTGATGTTTATCCAGACGAATTAAGTTGCTCCGAAAATATGGAATTACATAAAAGTGAATACAATTCATGTGAGATGGATAAAATCACAAATGAATATATAAAATCCATACTTCCTAAGAAAAAATCTACACCAAAAATGATAGAAACTGATAAAAATAAATATAGCAATATTCATGTTTTTATCAATGACGAAAAAATTGAAGATGCCGGCCTTGTAAAAATTTGGGGTAATTGGAATTTGTTTAAAACGAAAACAATGGAAGGTGAAGAAGAATTAAGTTCATTAATAAAAAAAATCACAGGACGTATTAAAAAACAAAATTTAGATAGCGTAGTTACATTTAAAGCTATACCAAAATAATACTATTATTTAACTGCTTATACAAAAATCATTCCGAATACTTTCAAAATCATCAGTTGACCTGAATATATTAATGATTTCTGCATTTGTATATTTTCTCTCAATCTCTGGCAATATTGTTTCTGATGGTATAACAATATTCCAAAATTTTTCAATCATTTTCGAAATATCATACAATGAACATTTTTGAAAATTAATTTTAATATCAATACGACCTGGACGAATGAGTGCTTTATCCAGAACATCAATTTTATTTGTGGTCATAATAAGAATACGTCCACTACATTCATGTATACCATCTAACATATTCAATAAATATGATAAATTATTATTATATTTTGATTGTGTGCATGATGATGCATTGGATAATTTTAAAAATTGGTTCAATATATCATTCTTATTATTATTATTATTCTTATTATTACCTAGTTCAAGGTTTACAAAATGTGAATCATGTATTGATATATCGGACGATGTATCTGATTCTACCTTTTTTAAATCACGATCTTTCACCACATCACCCAATGCGTCAATATCTTCAAAAATTAAAATACGTTGCATTTGTGGTATAATATGCGTATCGTCCAATTCTTCTTTGTATATGATATTTTGCAAATTCGTAAAATCCATTGCATCGTTTAATTTAATATCGATCCCATGCCGTCCGGTATGATTCATTAATTGTTTAATAAACCGTGTTTTTCCGCATCCAGGTTCTCCGTGTAATAAAATTCCCAAATTGTACGGAATACCGCGTTGCATATACCATTTTTTGTTGTTCAAAAAAAAATCTATTTTTTTAATAATCTCGTCCATTTCTTGGAAATAACTGTTTTCAAATGTAATAGACGAATCCCATTCAACCGAATCAATTGTTAATCCACTTTTTTTTTTATTCTTGCCTACTTTTTCAGAAGTCGTATCACTAGATACAGTAATAAATAACTGTTTTTCATTAGACGATGTTTTCAAATATTCTTTGTATTCTTTTACTTTTTCATCTATCCATTTTTGGAGATAGGTTAAATTATGTTTATATGAAAAAATAATAAGAGTATTGTATTCAACAACAAGATTATTATTTGTTTCAGGATTTCTGACTTTATCTTTTTCTTCATTTTTTATCTTCCCGTGAATCGTATCAGTTAATTTAAAATCTTTCATTTGATCTACTAGATATTCACTGCGTTTTTCTAAATCATCCCAATCAAATTCGGTATCTTCGCGGATGCGATACACGGATTCGTTTTGTTTTGCCAAAAAATACATAATTGCACGAAAACGAATAGACCGCGCTTTTTGTTCATTACAGATGACAATACTGTTTTTTCTATTTTCATTCCAAGAATAATAGTATCGTTTAATATAATTTATATCGGTCATATAAAACATAAAAATAAAAATAAGGAGAATTGAAAAATCAAAAATAATAATACCAGTTTTTAATGTTTCAATAATACTTGTTGCTTGATTCATGATTAATGGAATAACAAAATATTCAGGCGACATATTTGTTATTGGTTATGTAGATGTTATAATATATAAGTATGATATGTTTAAACTAATTTATAATGTATTAAACAGTCTATTCATATTGTTAACTTCTGGTTTGTTATCATCATGATTAAATAATTTATGAATTAATGAATTATCGCGAAACCGAATACTATAATTATATTGTAATTTATTACGACCGACTCGACCCATTGATTGAATACATTTCTCCTGACTCATATTATTAAGATCTTTTCCAATATATCCATGACAAAATTGATAATTGGTACCATAAATATAATCACTGGATGCAATAATCATGAATAATTTTTGTTCATTTGCCATTTTTTTCATAACTTCATTATACCGAACACTTTTATGCTCAGTAAATACACCAATTCCCATTAATAGTAAAAGTTTCCAATAATCATCAATATCTGTAATACGCATAATTTTTTCAACAGTTTCTTCTGAAATATCACATGTAAATGCATTTGTATGACTCATTTTAGATGCATATTTATATAAATGATCCCGTGCATTTGGTACATACATTGGCGTTAAAATAATAGTTTGAATTTGTGAACTGATTGTATTTAACTGTTGTTTTTTTTCCCTTAATTCGGGACTTAATTTATCATCCCTCGTTATCTTGTCTTTTTTTGATCCGTCACTTGACATAGATGTAGTTGCATCTTCCAAATCTTTTTCTAATATTTTAATTTTTTCCATAATAGTACGATTATAAATAATTTTATTCATGATCTCATTTAAAACCGTATTAGGTATTTTTGCGGATTGTATATAAAATTGTGCAATTTTCGTAATATCGTCTGCTAAAAATATAGTAGGTCCATCGGTTAATGTATGTGCATCGGTTGTTACAATATTGACGTTTGATTCTTGTGTTTTTTTCCGCGTTGTATAAATTTCATTATATACCAAATGATATGTATCAGGATTTAAATTACTAAGTAAATCTAAATAATACATTTTAATATTTGCCATGTTAATCGTGTTAATATCAGTAAAATATGTTTCAACTGTATAACGTTTATTCATAATAATAGTATCATCATTGCCCAATTCACGCAACTCATCATTGGAATCTTTTCTTTTTTCTCTCTCTCTTTCTTTTTCAAGACGTTCGACTAACATAATAAATTTAATTGCTTCGTTCAAATCAATATAACGTAATAGTGTTTTATGTGACTTGCAATGTTGAACAATCTGTAATACCTTACTATATTCTGATTCTAAGAAATGCGGCATCTCAGTAAATCCATCACGATTAATAATTGGAATTGTTTTTTTACAATCATAACTGACAATTTCATTAACATCAACATCATTAAAGCGTGAACAAAAGTCCATAATAGTATCATTAATTTCATCACGATGAGGTAATGTTGCAGATGATAAAACCATATTTGGAATTAAATTTTCATTCCAATTTTTATTAATTAACTCATGTAATTCATGTTCCTTATAATCCATTGAAATAGTTGGTTCATCCCAGTATGTAATAATATTTTCCTTAGGATTAAATGCCAACATATAAAGCATTGCTGATAAATAAGACTGAACATCGCTTATCATAATTTCTACTTTTTCTCCTTGAGAATTATCTACCCTACCTATACCTCCACTTTTTGCATTTTTTGTGTATTCTTTTGCTGCAAAATAATGCAATCTAATATCTTCTGCATCTTTACAACCAAATGCAAATGCAATTTTTTTATGCATAGAAATGGATGCTTTCGCCAAAGATAAACCAACATGTCTTGCAGCACAAACAAATATTACTCTATGCTTTTGAGACAACCCAATTGGTGACATTGTTTTCCCTGTACCAGTTGGAGCAATATATAAAATTAATTTAGGATTAGGGTTTTTACATAGAGTAAATAACTCTTTTTGATGATCATATAATGTATCATCTGCATACTTTAACAAGTAGTTATTTTTTTCAATAAGAGAATAACTATTAGAAAGCATTTGGGCGATACAATCTTGTTCATTAATAAAATGTGTAGTAATTTCTCTCATTTGATTGCATAATATTGAATTCATATAGGTTACATTATATGTTAATAAACGATTAATAGTATAAAGGTAAAACAACCAATCATTATTATTTTTTTTCGAATATTTTTTCGAAAATAATTTTTCTAATAATTCAATTAAAATATATTCAAAAATAGTACTTTTATATTCGTTAATATTTTTTGATGTATTTTCGATACGAATAATATCTGCTTTTTTTAATACTTGTTGTTTCCCTACTATTTTTTTTAATGAATTAGTATTAATAATTTCAGACAATGGTTCATATAGATGTTTATATTTTTTACATAATTCAGTCATATAAATTTGTAAAAAGTTTACATACAAATAGTAAGAATACATTTCTGGATTTGTTATTTTAATATGATATGCAAGAGATGTTGTATGATTGCGAATAATATTAACATTACTATATCCATCATGGATAAGTGATAAAATGCGTTTTTCTTCTTCGCTGCATGAAATTTCAATATTAGTCCATTCCTCTTTAGTTAATTTGCTTTGCTTAGTAATAAAATTCATATCTGTTTGTTGGTAGTTAAACACTATTGTAATATATATTATAACATGTAATCTTTATTTCAATTTTAATATTTATTATAATACAAATTAATAAATATTAAAATTGAAATAAAGATTATGTTATATACTATAAATATAGTATAAACTAAAATGGAATTATCAGACAATATCTCAAGTCCAACTATAATTTCTCTTGAAGGAAATATTGGTTCTGGTAAATCAACATTACTTGAAGTTCTAAGAAAAATGCATTCAAACGATTCATCAATTTGTTTTATCGATGAACCGCTTAGTATTTGGAATCAGATTAAAGATAGTTCAGGTGAAACAATTTTAGAAAAATATTACGCAGATCAAAAAAAATATGCATTTTCGTTTCAAATGATGGCATATATAACTAGATTGTCAATCCTGAGAGATGCATTAAAAGGAAAATATAAATTTATTTTTATGGAACGCAGTATTTATACAGATTCTTCTGTATTTGCGAAGATGTTGTTTGATGATGGAAAAATAGAAGAAATCGAATATAATATATATAGTAAATGGGTTCATGAATTTATTAAAGATTTTCCACCATTGAAATTTATTTATGTCAGAGCTGACCCTGATATTTCACATAAAAGAGTTATAAAACGGGCAAGACACGGTGAAACAATTCCAAAAGAATATTTAAATAATTGTCATATGTATCATGAAAAATGGTTATTAGAACAAAATTCAAATCCTATATTAGTACTTAATGCAAATAATGATATTTATAATGATAAAAATACACTTGATGAATGGTTAACTGAAATCAAAACATTTACAAATAATACAATCACACCCCATTAAAAAAATAATGGGAATGGACGCATATTTCATTAAATAATAATAATTATATTATATTTTTTAACAATGTAAAAATATAACATTATTAGTTTATATAATAATGGACACTAATAAAAGTAATATAGATAATATAAAACCTCCATGGACAACTGAATGGATTGATAATGATAAACACGATTCATTCATTTTATATAGATCAGATGGAAGTAAACGTTGTATAAAAAAAGGTGATTGGATATCATTGCCTTTTCGTAAGGATTTAGTTATGGTAGATTCTATAGTAGATTCTATAACCGAGTCAGTTAATACAAAAACTAATACGGGACCAATTGGAATTACATTTTTACCATGGAGATACGATGAAGAAAGATTTGCAAGCGTAAGTTTTACAATAAAAGGAAATACACGATTTATTATATGCTATCCATCTGGTAGAAATCATTACGGAATACACGTTGATTGGGATAAGGTTGAATGTGTAAATCCACCAGATAATATAAAAGAAGATTCAGTAAATAATTATTTCAATAATTTATAATTATATAATAAAAACATAAAAATATTTTTTTTTAGTTTGATATTCAGAAATCGATTTTGGACATTTATAAATGTCCATTTTGGTAAAGTGCCGCTGCTCCTTTGAAATTAAATGAAAAAAACGACTTGTGACTGAAATGCTCTAAAAACATTTTTTTACAAAATAAAAGTGTTACCATAATTTTTTAATGTTTTTAGTAAACTATTTAGGCGTTTTTTATGTCAACATATTATATTGACAATAATGACAGATTTTTACGCCAAAAACGCCAAAAAACAAAAATGTAATATTTGTGATTTTACATGCAATAAAAAAAGTGATTGGGATAGACACTTAATCACACGTAAACATATAAATAATGACAAATGTTTACAAAAAAACGCCATTAATAAACAACATGTATATACATGTGAATGTGGAAAACATTATAAACACAGACAAAGTTTATCATTACATCGTAAAAATTGTAATAATAATAATGAAATAAATAATAATGAAATAAATAATAATGAAATAAATAATAATGGATTAAATAATAATGGATTAAATAATAATGGATTAAATAATAATGGATTAAATAATAATGGATTAAATAATAATG
>Ga0209335_10001654_pt1 | contig 25298 bp, 36 predicted proteins | sample COG_09_FD_184753 | JGI IMG/M metagenome (GOLD analysis project Ga0209335, IMG submission 184753) | Pelagic Microbial community sample from North Sea - COGITO 998_met_09 (SPAdes) (version 2) | ecosystem: Environmental > Aquatic > Marine > Neritic zone/Coastal water | place: Helgoland, sampling...
AAACAAAAAGCTAATGCCAACAGAAAACGATCTAAAAAGAAATAGAATTAAAGTTCTAGTCCAAATGATTCTGCAATACTTGAAAAATTAACGTATGAATCTAAATATTGTCTTCCTTTAGAAGTAATGACAAAAGTATTTTTTCCATCATATTCAATTTTGTTTATCAGACCTGCTCCTGTCAAATTATCTAAAAATTTAGATAATCTTGAATGTGATAAATTTGCCTTTGTTAGAAGAGATGTAGTTTTGATACCTTCTTGACCTGATAATTGGGTAACAGTCAATAGATCTGCAACAATTTGCATGCTAGTTCTATAAGTTACCATGAAGTCTGTATCCTAAAACTCAGATATAAGGGTATAACCATAAATTCAGATCAGATAAATAAGCTTCAACTATATTTTGGTACAATGTCATCCCAATCCCCAATTCCGTGGTTTGATGACTTTGTAGGTGTTGCATATCGATATTATGATCTTAGAATGAATGTTGTTCCATTAATTACTGATAGAAAACAATCTGCTTCACTGTGGCATGATTCAATTCATTGGTGGGTAGATCCTTCAATTAAAATTCGATTTGTAGAGATGAAAAATGATTATTGGTTCATAATGGGTTCTGATTCCCAAAAACCTGACACTAATTTAGCTTTTTTTAAAATATTGCCAAAATCTGAACATTATGAGAGATTTAAAGCAGGACATGGTGGTGAAGCATATCTTCGATTAGGAGTATACACAAAAAAATCTCTAAGTGATGCAAAAAAAAGTGATTTGTGTACTTGTGGTCATGAAGCTCAAGATCATGATGAAGGTGATGATGATGTTTGTTTGTTTAATGATTGTAGTTGTAAGATTTTTTCAAGTTTCCAAGTCAATCTTTTAAAAAGGAAAAAAACAATTACAGATATTAAATTTTTAGAGGAAAAAGATGTAAAAGACGATCCTCTAGCTTGGAATTGTTTTACTGTCAATAAATACTCAAAAACAGAATAAAATTAATCTAAATCTTTGTTCACTCTAATATGATCTCCAGGATAATGCTCGTGAACTTGTTTTGAATAACATTTTCCACACATTACACCTTTGATGCCCCACTCTTCCATTGGATTGTATCGAAGTTGAATTTTTTCGTTACAAATTGTGCATTTTTCTTTTGATCCCAAGATATTTTTTTGTATTTTTTATCGATATAAAAAACATGCTAGATTAATCCTAATTAAGAAAATTATGTTAAATAATACTTATTTCTGATGAAATCAGGTAGCTAGTTTAACCAATGTAAACCTCCTGCAAGATTTTTACTTGGTTAGACTACTGCCTTTTCAATTAAAATAAACTATTTGCTATCTTTTTTAGAGCCATAATTTCGTCTTCTTCTTGTTTAATTTTCTTATCTATTACTCGAAGCATTGAATCATTCCAAACATGTTGGGAGAAAAAATTATGTTTTGTATTAGCTAATTCAATTTCATCATCCACTACAGTATCGTCTAGAAACTTTGTCACAATTACATCTGTAATTTTTAAAATTCTGTTATTTAATTTAAAACTATGAAATATTGGTTCTAATTTTCTTATATCTGATTTAAAATCTCCTTTAGATTCTAAAATTTTCTTATGTAGTATTCTGAAATAAACTGCTACAAAGAATAATGTCGCATATCTTTTTGTTTTATGTCCTCCTTGTTTTCCGTATTTCAATGATTTTTTTGCAAATTCTTTTACCAGATATGGATAAAGTATAATCCTGTAATCATCTTTAAGATTTTCATTAAAAATTTGATCATACTTACTTCCTCGTGGAAGAAACTGGGATGGAGAACTGTATGACTCAGTTGGTCTCTGTTCAATACCTGCAACTAATGATTGAATTGCATCTTTGGCAACAATGACTTTTTTATGATTATCTGGTAAATAATTATTGTAAGCTGCATCTCCATTGTATTCTAATTGTTTGGATTTTGATTTTGTATCAAATGAACCTGCTTGAATTTCATAAAAATATCCACAATTTTTTAATTGTGATTTAATTGATTTGTGAAAATCCATTAACGAAACTAAATCTTTTCCTCTAACTGAATTTTGTGAATTTCTATATTTTGTAATATTGTTTTGTTCTTGTTCATCATCTGCTTTGATTATGGTTACTGTCATCGATCCGTCCATATTTTTTGTTCTCTTTGAATGATCTAAAATTGAATTTGATGTTTGTGCACCGTTAACAATTTGTGGCGCAAAAAGCTCAATCATATTTTCTCCTAGTTCTGTAAAATCACTAACTACTATTGTAATTCCATTATTATAAAAAAAGAATTTTCCTGGATTTGTTTGTAGAGTGTCTCTTAATCCTTTGTTAACTGTAGTTTTAAATTGCATCCATTGTCTAATGTTTGATTCAAAGACATAGTCTCTGTTTTTACTTACAAAGTCTGTTAATTCACGTAGTTTTAAAATCCCTAAAATAGTATTTTCATGTCTAAGCATTCTTTCAAGTTTAATAGATGATTTTTTACCTGCTGCTGGTTTTTTTATTCTATCCCACAACCTTTGAATTATTTTTTCTTCATCTATGATTTCTACTAATTCATCTTCATAATCGACTTTTTGATTTGTAACATAACAGCATTTTATTTTCAAATTTTTTTCTTTAATTTTTGTAACAAGCTGAGCTAATTCTGGTCTCATTTTTGTTATATCTTTTGTGAGTAATCTCTTTGCATCCTCTTTGAATTTTGCAATTGCTTCAAGTGAATGTGATGTACCATATTTTGATTGAAATAATCTAACTGTATTATCTGAAAAATCTACTGGTAAATATGCATCAATTCCTAGATCATTTGCTCCATCTACAATTGCATCCGCTGCATCATCTTCTGTAGCCTCAAAAACTCTTGTTAAAATCCATTGAAGAAAATTATTGCCTTTTTCTACTTCACTTTTTGAATCTTCAGCGTATTCCTGAATGTTTTCTCTAATATTTTCTGCAAATCCTTCTAGAGGTGGACTAGAATTTTTTTGTACTAATAGAGCCTGTGATCCTGGTATGTATTCTAATAGACCATTTGGATTTTGTGACATAGTTTTTGTAATGTATTATATATTTAGAGAATTAGGTAATTGTGTAATAACTTACTAATGGATGTAAAATGAATTGATAAAAAAAATAATCATAATAGCAATAATTTTGGGCGTATCTATTTCAATTATTGGGTTAACAGCAGAAGGTATAATTTTTGAAATATCAAACCCTGACGAAACAAACCCTGAAGAAATTAATTTGCAAAATGATTTCCTCATTCCACCTGATGTTGTAATACCTATGAAAGTATCCCGCCCAGGATGTGATATTGAGGATATTTGCTATATCCCATCCAACATTGTTGTTGAAAAAGGAAAATCTGTTACATGGTTAAATGAAGATTCATCTTTTCATAGTGTAACTTCTGGATTTTATCCTGAACCTAGTGGACTTTTTGATAGTGGTCATTTAGATCCGTATCAGTCCTACACATTATCTTTTGATGAAATTGGTACATACGATTACTTTTGCACATTACACCCTTGGATGTTCGCTCAGGTAATTGTAAAATAAAAGGTACCCGAGGGAGTCGAACCCCCTTGTATAAGCTTTGCAGGCTCACGCATAACCGTTCTGCCAGAGTACCGTTTTGAAAAACACGAAATGAACAATTAAACTCTTTAGATTAGAATTTGTTAAATGATTTTGAAGCTAATTTTACATCTTCTCCTTTGATTGTTTTTCTACCTGCATGTGATGCCATATCTACTGCATTTTTTGCAATATTGTCTGCAACATCTTCTATTACTCTTCGTAATTCATCTGCTGATTCATCACTGACTCTTTCTGCCCCTGCTTTTTTTAAGATCCTATACATTGCAGATAGCCCTAGCTCTGATGATTTCATAACATTTGTTTTAGTTTTTTGTGAAAAAACCTAATGAGTGAAAAAATATCACTAAGGAATCGATTTATACAGACTATATTGAGAATTAATTAGAAAATGTCTTGGTCTTTTGATTCTCATATTCATTTATCTGATCCTGCATATTTTTCTGAAATTAATTTTATATTAGCTCAAATGGAATTTCTTAAACTTAAAGCATGTTGTGTTTCTATGAATGTTGAAAATTCTTTAGCAACTTTATCATTATCCAAAAAAAGTAATCTTGTTTTACCTTTTATTGGAATTCATCCTGAATGTGCAAATGATGATCTTGAAAAAATTACTAATTTAATAGAATTAAACCAAAATAATATTTCAGGAATTGGTGAAATTGGATTAGATCCTACTTATTGTAAAAATAACGATGATACTAAAAGACAAATTCAAGTTTTTGAATCATTACTTTCATCAGCTGAAAAATTTCATAAACCTGTATCCATTCATTCTAGAAAAAGTCTTGATGATGTTTTTGAAATTATGACTTCATATGATACACAACATGCTTTGTTGCATTGGTTTGATGGAAGTAAAAAACAACTTCAGAAAGCAATGGATATGGGTTTCTTTGTATCTTTTGGCCCTGTAATGATTTATGCTAATGATAAACAGACTTTATTATCTAAAGCAGATGAGTCAAAAATACTTGTTGAGACTGATGGGCCTGTCAGATTTTCTCGATGTTTCGAAATGAAATATGCACAGATTAGCTTTATTCCCAGTGTCATTTTCAGTGCCTCAAAAATTCTTGAAAAAACATTTGATGATATGTCGTCCTTGCTAGAAGAAAATACAAAACGTTTTCTTGGAATATAGGTATAAAATACCCCCTTTGTTAATTCGTTCGTGGATAGGATAAAGCGTCTGTCATTTGAAGTATTGGCTGATCATAAATCTAAATTCGGTGAAGACTTTGTTGAAAATAAAAAAGCCTTAAACCAAGTTTCCATTGTCCGTTCTAAAGGTCTAAAAAATAAGGTTGCTGGATACATTACAAGATTTATCAAAAAAGAAATTCGTGAAGAAAAATTCAAACAAGATAGAAGTAGTTATGATTCATCAAATACTGAAGAACAAGAATCTACCTTAGATGTTACTGAATCTGAAGAAACTTCTGAAACAGTTGAAGAAATCACTCTAACAAATGATGAAGTTGAGACCATTGTCCCTAAAACTAAACCTGTTGAAGAAAAAACTGAATAATTAATTAATAATTCTAAAATCTAAATTGTAGATATGATTACTATAAAATTAATCGGTGGCGCCAAAAAATCTTTTAACTCTGATCAATTACAAATTGACAAATTTGATATTTCTGTAAATGAATTACTTCAATTATTATTAAAAACAAAACCTGAAAACACTTCTAAATTTGATGTTGAAAATATCTTAATTGCCATTAATGGTTCCGATTCTTCTGCAATTAATGGAAAAAATACAATTGTACATGATGGTGACATTGTAAGTATTATTCCTGTAATTCATGGTGGTTCCCCTAAAAAATTATTTTTTGACATAGACAAAAAACAAATACAGATATTGGAAATCCATGGCCAAAAAACAATTGATGTCAAATTTATTGATGATTTAAGAATAAAATATCCAAAAATTAAATTTCAAGCTGTATCAAGTAAATTCATTCTTAATTTGTCTCATCTAAAAAAAATTCTATCAATTTCAATCAATGCTGATAAAAATAATATTTTATTATCTAATAAAATTGAAACTGATATTTTAATGCGTTTTGCAATAACTTTACAAATTTCTAATGCAATTTCATCTGTTGGGATTAAACCTACTAGTAATTTTATTTTAATTGCTATTGGAAACAAAAAATCTTTTGCTTCTATCTATTCTGAATTATCTCCTTTATGTATAAATTTATTTTTAAAAAATAATGATTTATTTCTAAAAAAACATTTCAATATTTCAAAAAAGCATATTGATACTGTATATTCTAAAACTCCACTGGAAGATATTTTGGTAGAAAAGGCTTCTATTCTAATCTGACATACTGCGTTTAGTTTTTTCAATACTAAGTATATCTGAATTTTTTAATATTGAAATACCAGTAATAATACCTAATATCTCAATTAAAATTATTTTATCTGGATGATCTAATGAAACTTTATTTTTTATTCCATTTGCAATTTTTGTAATTATTTCTTTACTTGAAATTTCAGAATTTCTTTTTTCAATTAATATTCTGTATGATTCCTTTTCTTCAATTTGATTTTTTATGCTGGAAATCCTTTTTTCAATTTCATCTATGTTTGTCTCAACAACTTTTTGAATTGGTATTACTCTTAAACAATATCTGATACTCCATGGTTCATCTAGTAACATTTCTTTCATTTTTCTAACTACTTCAATTGGATCTAATTTTGTTTCAACCGTAATAATTCCCGACATATTGCTTACTGCAATTTTAACATCTGAATCCCCTAATTCCTCTAAAATATCTATTAGTTCATCCTCAGTGTCTCCTTCTAAATGTCTGGCGCACGTTATTATCAAATTCATCATATCATAATGTCCTCTGCTTTTAATGCCCCTTCTCTAATGATCTTAATTTTTTCATTCTCTATTTCAATTATTGTTGATTCTCCTTTACTTGTAATTGTTCCTCCATTTAGAAACACATCATAATTTTTAATATTTTTTATACATTCATCTGGATTTGTATATGATGAATTTCCAGAAATATTTGCACTAGTTCCTACTAATAATTTACATTTTTCTAATAATTTTAAAGTACATTTAGAATCTGGAATTCTTACTGCAATTTTATTTTGTAATTTTAATGACTCTTTTAATTTTTGATCTGTTAATGTTAAAATTAATGTTAGTGGACCTGGCCAATATTTTTTTATAATTTTTTCAGTAAATTTATCAATTATTGTGATTTCTTTTACAATGTCTAATGAATATGCTAATACTGGTAATGATTTTATTTTATCCCTTGATTTAATTTCATAGATTTTATTTACTGAATTTACATTGTATGGATTACATCCTATACCATATACTGTATCTGTTGGAAATACTACCACCCCACCTTTTTCAATTATTTGAGATATTTTTTCAATACCGTCATTATCACAATTCACTTTCAATGTATTTTATCTCAAACTTTTCTTTAATTATTATTTCTTTTAAGAATTTTTTTTAACTTAATCTATTATGAGTAAGAAATATGTCTTGTACACCTAATTCTAATAAAGTAAAAAATTAAATATTTAATCCAAAATTGTCTGCAAATTTTGTAAATGAATTATATGCTTGAAGAAATTCTCTACCTGATTGACTAATTTTATATCTGTTTGAACCTTGTGAATCAGCTTGTTCTAACAATCCTTGTGAAACCAGTGTTTTTAACAGTGTAGAAATTCTAGAATGTGAGATATTTGCTTTTCTAATTAGATAAGTTACTGTTGCTCCGTTTTCATCTTGAAGATCATCTCTAGTAGTTGATAGTATATCCCCAATAATTTTCATTTGTGTCCTATATTCTCCCATTTTCTTAATTTTTTATTCTTAAATCCATATGAGAGGCAATTGATATTTTCGTATATACTAAAAAGATAAAAGAATTTGACAACTCTGAATTTTTGAGCCTAGTTTAGATTTTATCTAAATCATCATCAAATTTTATCTTCTTTAATGGTACTTTACTCACTGGAATGAATAGTGCAATAAGTCCTGAAATTTTGATAATCATTGATATTGGATATAATATTGATTCTGGAAATACAAAAGAATACCATCCCAAAAATTCCCCTATTGCTAAAAGGGCTAACCCTATTGATACTGAGATTGCACCTTTGTTTTTATTATCTCTATATGATAACATTGTTTCAATTGCACCATATACTAGTAGAATAAATGAAATTGATCTAAAAATATGTTCTAGTTGAACAGTTGAAACTAAGAAGAATGGTAATATTCCTACTGATCTAAAGTAGTTTGATTTTGGAAAAAATGATTTTATGCTGTGAGAAAATGCAATGAAAAAATATCCTATAGTTTGAATTATTATTCCTACTGTTTGAATACTCCTTTCTATGCTTCCTGATTTTATTAGAAAATCTTCTACCATGTATCCTGACCATATGACAAAAAATCCTAAACTAATTGAAACAAATGCAATTGTTAATCTAAATAATGTTGGACTGCCAGTATTTCTAAATCCAATATATGCCATAATTCCTATGGCAAGTCCTACTAAAAATCCAACAAGATTTAGTATATTTTCTAATAAAAATTCCAATGGTGTTTAGTAATTTTTCAAAGTAATTATTTTAATCTGATGAATCATTTTACTAAATTGTTAATCCCATTCATCTAATGAACCTGCAGTGTGACCTTCTGTACTGCCACCTGATGCATAATCTCCTAAAATATCTGAATATTTGGGCTGATTATGGGCTACAAATTTTACATATTCTCCATAACTCATATCTAAATCACATGACCCACATTTGACTAATGAATAATCCATGGCCATTTCTGCATCCTCATTACATTTTGGACATTTAATCTTCATAATCTATTTTATTGTTCATGAATTATTATTACTTTACATCAAAAAAAGATAAAAGGAGTCATTTATTGCTGATTTCTATGAGTCGTACTTGCACAAAGTGTAAAAATTCTATTCCTGATAATGAACAATTAGGACCTGTTAATGAAAAATACCCTACTTGTACTAAATGTTGGGCTGAATGGAAAGAATATCAAATTATGGTTATGAATGAAATGAAATTAGATATGTCCATGGCTGATCATCGTAAATTATTAAAAAAACATGAAAAAATATTCGTAGGTGTATTGTCTGCTGAAGGAGAAATAATTGATTATACTGATGAAGATAATCGTAAGCCTGATGAACCACAAGTAAACTAAATTTTTAAATGAATTTTTGCATTATTTGGAATCATAATTAGGATTCTTTTTCTCTCTTGTTCATTTAGACTTCCAATTATTTTTTGTATTGTTTTTGCTATCGTTTCTTTTTCATTTTCCTCTAATTGCAAAAACATTTCTAAAATTCCATCTAAATTAAATGCAATTAGTTTTTCTGGATTCAATAATGATTGTTTAATGTATGCTAGAAACATTCCTTCTCTATGCTCTTCTGGTAAATTTGCTATAATTTTTAACCATGATTTAAACAATTTAGAAAAGTTCAGAAATGGAATAGTTGGACCTGCTTCTAAAGCATTGCATATGATTTCCTTTTTATCTAATTCTTCTTTTGAAAAGAATTCTACCATTCTTTTTTTTAAAATTGGTGTTCTTAGAAAATCTGGTAAACTTGCTAAATTTACTATGATATTACCTGCAAAATTATCTTCAGACATCGATCTGATTTAATTTTCCTTGAATATAAAATCATGTAGTAATACTTTAGCTTAAATAAACGAAATAGATGTTTAAGATTATGACATCAACTGTTGTTGTTGGAGGATTTTTTGGGGATGAAGGTAAAGGAAAAATTATTTCATATTTGGCAATTAAAGATGATCCTAAAATTATAGTTCGTGGAGGTGCAGGTCCTAATGCTGGTCATACGATTATGGATGGTGATAAAGTATACAAGGTAAGAATGCTCCCAAGTGGTTTTCTAAACAAAAATGCTAAAGTTATGATTGGACCTGGAGTTGTAATTAATCCTGAAGTTCTTGATAAGGAAATTCAAGATTTTGGTGCATCTGGTCGTGTTTTTATTGATAAACACTGTGGAGTAATCGAAGAATCTCATTTGATTAGGGATTCTAAAGGTGAATTAAAAGAAAAAATTGGTAGTACTGGTTCTGGAACTGGCCCTGCAAATTCTGATAGAGCAATGCGTGTTTTAAAAATGGCAAAAGATTTTGACTCCTTATCTTCTTTAATTACTGATGTTCCTAATGAGATTAATTCTGCATTAGATGCAAATCAAAATGTTCTAGTTGAAGGAACTCAAGGAACATTTCTTTCTTTATGGCATGGAACATATCCTTTTGTAACTTCTAAAGATGTAACTGCTTCTGGAATATGTGCTGATGTTGGTTTAGGCCCTACAAAAGTTGATGAAGTAATTGTTGTTTTCAAATCTTATGTTACACGTGTTGGAACTGGTCCATTAGATAAAGAATTGTCTTTAGAGGATGCAGAAAAGAAAAACTGGTCTGAATTTGGAACTGTAACTGGTCGTCAAAGACGTGCAGCTGACTTTGATTTTGATTTAGCTAGGCGTGCAATTATGCTTAATGGTGCAACACAAATTTCAATTACAAAATTAGATGTACTCTTTACTGACTGTGCTGGAAAAACTTCTTACGATGAATTATCTGATGATGCTAAATCGTTTATCAAAAATATTGAAAAAGAATTAAACACGCCTGTTACAATTATTGGAACTGGTCCTGCAATTAATGATGTTGTTGATAGAAGAAACTAGGCTCTATCTTTTTGGATAAGTTTAATTTGATAATGTATTACAATTCCTTGTGGACAAATTAGAAACTCCTGTTGTTGATAAATTACCTCGTTATATTCAAGTACATTCAACTTTAGAATTTACAAGATTAGTTTGTGCACTTGAACGTGCACCTCGTGTATCTTTTTCTCATAATCATGATGGAAAAAAAATTCTGTCTGTACAAATGGATGTTTTAAAACAAAAACCCATTGTTTACTATACTCCTTTAGAAAGTAATGGTGATTATCTTTGTTATGGATTAAAATCTGGAAAAGAAGAATCTGATATTGTTGACTCTACTTCTGACTCTAGTAAGTTATATTCTCCAATAATTCGAATTAAATCTCTTCCAAAAACACTACAACCTGGTAACGGAACTCTTGATAGATACCAACCTATTGAATTAGAAGATCTGTCTAGTCTTGCAAAACTCACATGGGGGTTTGATGATGTTCCTTTCCCTCTATTTCTATTTCCTCACAAAGATAAATGGCTTCTTGGAGTTTTTATGAATTTTAATGATGAGGGAACATCTTACTTTTGTCATGTGGTTTTGAATAATGATCCTGGAAATCCATTCATTAAATTTTCTACCACCAATGGAATTGAACCAACTTTTGTTCAAAATCCATCTGAACATGGATATTCTTATATCAAAATAATAAAATTGAAGGATACTCATCCACTAGTTGATTATGGCCACCTTCAAAACTAGACTTTCTCAGGTTTCAAAAACCAATGGTAAGGTAATTCTTGCAAATGATTATGATTCTTCAGAAAAAAATTTACAAAATAAGACTATTCAAAATATTAAAAAATTAAATCCATATATTTGTGGAATTAAATTAAATTTTCATCTACTTCTTCCATTAAGTGCTAGAGAAATCATTAAAATCAATAAAACCGCACATGATTATGGATTACAAACTATTGCTGATATCAAATTAAATGATATTGGAAATACTAATCGTGTTACAACTGAACATTTATGGAATTTGGGTTTTGATGCAGTAATTGCAAACCCTATCATGGGATTAGATAGTTTAAAGAATTTAGTAAAATCATCCCACAAAGAAAAAAAGGGTGTGATTACTTTATGCCACATGAGTGCACCTGAGGCTAAATTGTCTTATGATATGGAAATTAAAATGGGTAAAAAGCAGCAATTATACCAATTATTTCTCAATTGGGCATTAACTGCAAAAGTTGATGGTATTGTTGTTGGCGCAACATTTCCAAAAATTATCCAATATTGTTCTAAACAAGCAGGAAAAAATCTAAGTATCTTTTCACCCGGTGTTGGTACTCAAGGTGGAAATGCATCTGAAGTAATTTCATCTGGTACAAATTATCTTATTGTTGGTAGAACTATTTTAAATGCTAAAAATCCTGTTAGTGAAGCAAAAGAATTACATTTACAAAGTATCGGAAAGTAGTTTTTCTGCTTTTGTTAACACTGTTTTAGCATTATCAAATGTTGTTTTTTCCATTGATGAATTATAATCCATCCATGTATACCCACTATGTTCATGTGATATTTTAACTTCTTTAGTTTTTGTTTCAGCTAAAAAAAACACCACTTTTTTCTGAACTAATTCTCCTTGATGTTTAAAATTATATTCAATCCATTCTTCAAAATTTTCTATAAATTTAATATCAGTAATCCCTGTTTCTTCTTTTGCTTCTCTGATTGCTGTTTGATGAGTTGATTCCCCTTTTTCCATCTTACCTTTTACAAAATCCCAATGACCTGATGGATAATGCAACAGTAAAAATAATTTTTTTGATTCCTCTTTTCTAAATAGTACAATTCCTGCAGATGTTTCTTCTATCATTTTCCTAACCTTCTTTTCCTTACTTGAAATGTTCTGATAGCTCTCATTAAATCAATCTTCCTAAATTCTGGCCAAAAAATATCCATAAAAACTAATTCACTGTAAACACTTTGCCACATTAAGAACCCACTTAATCTTTTTTCACCTGATGTTCGTAAAATCATATCTGGTTCGGATTGTGGTAAATGTGATGTATATAGATTTGATTCAATCTCTTTTTTTGTAATATCCTTTATTTCTAAATCTCCATCCTTAATTTTTTCTCCAATTTTTTTTACTGCATCTACTAATTCATTTTGACCACCATAAGCTAATGCAATATTTAGAAAATGATTGTCATAGTTTTTTGTTACTTTATCTAACCGTGTTAATACTTCTTTGATAGATTCTGGTAGTAATTCTATTCTACCAATTGCTTTAACTCTCATATTACATCTATGTATTCTAGGATCATTGTATAATTTTTCTAATCTTATTCGAATTAATTCGTAGAGATCATCTAGTTCACTATCTTTTCTATCTAAATTTTCTGCTGATAATGCATAAAGTGTTACAATTTTAATATTAAATTCTTCACACCAGTCAAGTAAATTTTCAACTGCATCAGCTCCTTTCCAATGTCCTTTTTTATTAATTTCTAAATGTCGTTTAGCCCATCTTCTATTTCCATCTAAAATTAATGCAATATGATTTGGAATATCTCCAGTCTTAATCTCACTTTCTAGTTTTTTACCATATATTTTGTATAGCCCTGATAACTGCAAAATTATATCTTTTATCTTACTCATTTCTCTTTGAACATTTATGGATGTTTGATGATATCAGTGTTTTTTAATTTTTTTTTAAAAATTAATCTGAAACCATTTCTTGTTCTTTTTGTTTCCTATATTTTTTAAACAGAATAGTGGCTGAGACTAAAGTTACTGCTAGTCCTCCTAATAATGGTGGAATTAATGTAAATGAACTTTCATCAAAAATCATTATGTTGGTAAATTGTGCAATTATTGGATATAATGAAATTAATACAATTATTCTAAGAATGTCACTAATTTGTCTAGGAATTCCTCCTATCCAGTTACTTAGTAATGTTCCAGCAAATATTGCACCTAATCCAATCCATAAAATTGGTAATGATCCTCCAACAAATTGTCCTACTCCTATTTGATTTGACATACTCTCAATGACTCCTCCATTTGATTCAATAATTTCTGGACTGATTGTACTAATTCCCGCTGGTACTGATGATAGAATCAATAACACTCCTGTAACCATTGTAAACATTCTGATAAAACCTGTCGGTGTAGGTTTAGACCAACTTGACCATGCTCTATCTACATCAAATGCTCTGATTAAAAATGCACCACCTAGAATACTTACAAGTACAGCAAATATTTCTGCAGTATATCCAAAAACAGTTGCAATTCCTCCGATTAACAAAAGAATTCCTGGAACTCCTAAAAAGAATTTTGAATATTTTGAATCATATGCTATCATTTTTAGATATTTTCCAAATACTGCATACGAATATTCTACACTTCTACTAACTTTCATTACCACTCTTTGAACAGATACTACTGGTAAGACATTTTGAATAACTGGTATCACACTTTCATCATCTTCTCCATCTGAAACAATTACTGCTCCATTTGCTTGAAATTTTTCTAATACTATTTTTGCTTCTAGTAGTATTTTTTCATCTGCTTGAACTCCTCTATTTTTAACTCCTGTGATAGTAGCTACTTCTACTTGGTAGCCTTTACTGATTAAATCTTCATATGTTTTAATTGCTGCAAAAATTGAATTAGAATCTGCATCCTCTGGATCCTCTAATGCTAATCTTTGTGCTGCTTCAATACATGCATCTCTTCCTATTACTGGTGTACTAATTCCTGTTTTTTCACCTACATCATCATCCCTATCTACACAAATTACTACTAATTTGTTAGCTGTTGATTTACTAACATCTTTTTGTACTTTAGTAGATCTTTGTGACATTATACTTCATACTACACAATTAGTTTTTAATGATTTCCAACAATTCTAGTTAGTAAAATTGGGTTTTGAGCCTAGGGTCTTAACTCATTTGATTTTTTAATATATTCTATAGATTCCACTTTAATGGATTCAATTCTATCAATTGTTTCTAAAATTTCTGCATCCAGACTTTCATTTTCAATTTGATTTGCTAAGACTTTAGTTTCCAGGATATACTCATTAAATTTTTTCATTCCATTCATGTAACTGATATAGCTTTCTTGCCATTGTTCTGATGGTTTTGAAGTGACAAATTCACTAATTTGGGTAGTCACCTGTGATGATGTTACTTCTGTAATTGCAACGTAATCCATTGGTGAAATCTTTTCATTTCTAAGATTTTGATATTCAATATCTATTGATTCTTGTAAAACTTCATGGATATTTTTTGCTCCATCCAAATACCCTTCATAATCTGTTACTATGAAAGTTGTATCGTTATCTTGTGGTATTACCCATAATAGAAAACTGGCGCCTGTAATTGCTGCTAAAATTATTGCTGTAATTGCAATTCCTTTTTTTGATGCCATTTTCTATTTTTAAGATAAACTAGCTTATATTTGATAATTTTTCTCATAATTATAATTTATTTTAAAATTTTTCAAAAAATAACAATTTTAATTAATTTAATTCTATTTTTTTCCAAAAAATCTTTCTTTTTATGAAATTTATTCTATTTTTAGTTTTTTTAGTGCCTAAAAAAAACTACATACATCCAGTTTATAGTGAAATATTTTTCACAGGCTCTTCCTAAATACCCCTAATCTTGTTAAATTTCATAATGGTTCAAGCATATTGTGTAAAATGTAGAGCAAAAACGGATATCAAAGATCCTAAAGAAGTGAAACTAAAGAATGGACGTCCAGCTGTTAAAGGCACATGTCCAACTTGTGGAACTAACGTATTCCGTATTGGCGCAATGCCAAAAGAATAGATGGAAATTATTCCACCTGATTCCACTTTTTCAAAAACAATATAGGGAATACTCTATAACTTTTTTTATATGACTAAATCAGATTATGAAAATTTACTTAAGCGTATTGAAGATAAATTGGGTGATTCTAATGTTGATTCTTCAACTAGATTTGAATTACCTGTTGTAGATGTAATGTGGGAAGGTCAAAAAACATTCTTACGAAATTTTTCAGAATTTCCTAAGGTTTTAAGAAGAGAACCTGATAAAGTCCTCCAATACCTTTCTAAAGAATTTGCTGTACCTGCTGAACGACTTGGAGATAAAGCCATGTTTGTTGGTCGTCGAGCTCCTGATGATTTTACTAGATTATTTCAGATTTATGTTAAAGATTATGTTGAATGTACAACATGTAAAAGCCCTGATACTAAAATCCTAAAGGAACACCGTATTTCATTTTTAATTTGTGAAGCATGCGGTGCAAAATCCACTTTGAAGGGTAAATATGCATAATGCAATTTTCAGTAAGAATTTCTGATTACCAAAAAAATACTATGGTCAACATGTGTGATGCTGAATTAATTGGAAAGGATGTTGTTGATGGAAAATTAAAAATCCCTATTAGTGAAAATTATTATGGTAAGCAATTAGTTGATAAAGATGAAGCTATTTCTTTCTTAAAATCTGCATCCATTATGAATTTAGTAGGTCGTGAAACTATCTCTTTAGCTATTGATCTTGGTATTGGTTCTGAATCTGGTGTTAAGATCATTTCTGATATTCCATTTTTAATTATTTTTAATACATAAAATGAATTTTACTTTTAATATTTTTTATAGTGTTTTAATTAAAAAGCAATCTCTTTTATCTAGTACGGAAAATAATAACTATTGACTGATACCATTAGTAGAAAACTAGAATCTAAAATTGATAATAAATTAATTTCAAAATCTAAAAGACGCGAGCTTGAAGATGGATTCAAAAAAGGAAAAGTCATGAATGAAGTTTTAGACAAACCTACAGTCATGACACTTTACAAAATGATTACAGATCATGTAATTGCATATGTTAATGGATCTATAAGTGCTGGAAAAGAATCTGTTGTTTTTTGGGGTGTTGCTGATGATGATACTAGCGTTGCTTTGAAAATTTATTTGGTTAGTACTTCTAACTTTAAAAAACGTGAACCATATCTTACAGGCGATCCTCGATTCCGTCATGTCAAAAAGGGTACTAAAAATTTAGTCTATCTGTGGGCAAAAAAAGAATATCGTAATCTAACCCAATGTTATGAGGCTGGAATTCCTGTACCTAGACCTCTTTATGTGACAAATAATGTACTAGCTATGGATTTTGTAGGCGTTAATGGTGCACCTTGTAGGACTTTACTAACATCAAATATTGAACAAAATGACTATGAACAAGCAATATCTCTAATTAAGGATCTATATCATAAAGCAAAATTAGTTCATGGTGATTTTTCAGAATATAATATTTTTAAAACTGATGATGGATTAGTTGTATTTGATTTAGGTTCTGCAGTTGATCTTAGACATCCAAATTCTAAAGAATTTCTTAAAAGAGACATTAATAACATTACAAGATTCTTTAAGAAAAAAGGAATGAATGTTGATGATTCTAATAATGTATTTGAGGAAATTGTAAATGAGCTTTGAAAAATTAATTCGTATACCTAATGATCGAATAGGTGCTTTAATTGGAAAATCTGGTAATGTTAAATCATCAATTGAAAAATCTTGTTATGTTTCAATTGATATTGACGGTGATAACGGTGAAGTTTTTATAAAATCTGTTGGTGATGTTGAAAAAATGAAACCATTCAAAGCAATGGAAATTGTTAGTGCAATTGGAAGAGGCTTTTCTCCTGAAAATGCAATAACTTTGTTGGAAGGTGAAAATACATTACATGTTATAGATCTTAGAGAATTTGCTGGAAAATCTAATGCAAATGTTGAAAGGATAAAAGGGAGGATCATTGGAGAAGGTGGGAGAGCAAGAAGAAATATGGAAAATCTTACTAGTACACACATTTCAGTTTATGGTAGAACCGTTTCAATTATTGGTGATGCAAGTAAATTACGATTAGTAGTTGATGCCATTTCTGCCATTTCAAGTGGTGGTATGCATGGTGCAGTTTACGATAAATTAGAAGCTGCTAACAGAAGAACAAAACAAGAAAAAATGCAATTGTGGGAAGATCAAGATGTCTTCTATTAAAGAAAAATTTAATCAAATTTCTCCTAGTGAGTTTTTCTACAGTAATCGTGACTTAGCTGGATTTAGTAATCCTACTCGTTCATTATACACTGCTGTTCGTGAATTTGTTGAAAATGCATTGGATGCATGTGATCAAAAAGGGATTCTTCCTGATGTTCATCTTACAATAAAGGCTGTTGACCCTGATAAACCCGATCCTAAGCCCTATATTTTGACTGTAAAAGATAATGGTCCTGGAATTGATGCAGAACATATTCCACTTGCATTTGGAACTGTACTTTATGGTTCTAAATTTGGACTCAAACAAGCTAGAGGGATGTTTGGATTGGGTGCAACTATGGCAATTTTGTATGGACAAATTACAACTAACAAACCCGTAACTGTAAAAAGTTCTTCAGATGCAAAAATTCAAAATCAATTTGAAATATTATTGGATATTCAAAAAAATAAACCTGTAATTGTAAAACACACTACTAAAGAAGTTGCAAAAAAAGGATTGAGTGTAAGTATTTGTTTAGAAGGTGATTATTCAAAAGCTGGAAATAAAATCCGTGATTATGTTTATGAAACTTCATTAATTACTCCTTATGCATCAATAACTTTTGATGATCCTAAAGGACAAAAATTTAGTCACCCAAGATTTGTAAAAGATATTCCTCCACCTCCAACTATAATTCGTCCACATCCACATGGAATTGATGTTGAACGTATACGAAGAATGATTGTTGAATCCCAATTTGAAATTCCAACAATTGATGATGCAATGATTGAAAAAGTTAGAAAAGATTTGGGTCTATCTGTGAAGAAACTAAGTTTTACATCTATTATGGAAAAAGCAAAGAAAAAATGGAAAACACTTCCACGTCAAGTAAGAGTTGTTATTGCTTTAATGTCATTTTTAAAAATGGATTTTGAAAAATTAAACAAAATTAGAATTGAAGATATTGACATGCCAAATAAAAAATTATTTTATTGGGATTTTGGTGATTCTCAATCAAAATCCGTTGATATGGATCCTGAAAGTCAATATTACAAACAATTGACAAACACTGTACAGGGTGAACCTCTTACTACCTTTTTGACAAAAAGATTCCAACGTGTAGGTCCTACAACTGCCCTTAAATTTGCAGCATTTGCTAAAATAAAACCAGAAAAAAGAATGGGAACTCTAACCAACCAAGAACTTGTCAATCTGAGTGATGCACTTCAGAAATTTGATGATTTTATGGCTCCTGATTCAAGTTGTTTAGCTCCCTTAGGCGCAGAACCTCTAGAAAAAGGAATAAAAAAATTCTTTAATCCTGATTTTGTTGCTGTAGTTCAACGCCCGGCCTCTGCTTATTCTGGATTTCCTTTTATTATTGAAATGGGAATTGCTTATGGCGGTGATATTAAAACAGGTGGACCTCATGTGTATCGATATGCTAACCGAATTCCATTACTTTATGATGAAGGAAGTGATGTTGTGATTAAGGTTGTAAATGATACTGATTGGGGACGATACAAGGTTAAAGGTGAACCGCCTTTCATTATTGTATCTCATATTTGTTCAACTAGAATTCCATACAAAACTGCAGGAAAAGAAAATGTTGCAGATAGACAAGAGATAGAACGAGAATTAAGATTGGCATTACAATTTTTGTCTAGAAAACTTTCTTCTTTCATGTCTAAACGTGGTCAAGCTGAAATGGCAAAAAAGCGAGCTAATCTTTATGCAAAATACATTCCAATGATTGCAGAATTTTGTACAGAACTTTCTGGAAAGAAAAAAGAACCTAATTATAAGAAAATGTTAGAAACTGAAATTGCAACTGAAAATAAAAAAGCAGTAAAGGAGGAAAATGAAATTGGCAACAAGTAAAAAACAAAAAGAAAATAAAATTAAAGCTCGAAGTAAAAAAGCCGATGATAAACAAAAAACTATTCTTGAAATGCTCAAAACCCATGGTGCAAAAATATATGATGATCTAGATAATGGACAATTTCCAAAATTTTCAATTCCTAGTAGGTCTGTAAGTAATATTGTCTATGATAAAAAACTCCGACAATACATTTTGGGTAACAACGCTGCTTTGAGAAGTTCTCGAAATTCAGCACAATTAAGATCATTCACACAATTAATGTGGTTGGCATTTTTTGCAAATAGGTTAACTAATGAACGAAAATCATCAACTTTGAGAGATGTTTATTACTCCTCACAGGCTTTTGCTGTTGAATTTGAGGACCAATCTGAATCTGATAATATTATTGTAGATTTAGAGGCTGTTACTTCTAGAGCTCGAGAAGATTTCCATATTTTTCCTGAAGAAAGAAGTTCCATTTTTGGTGATCTAAATATTGAATATACTATTCCTGGATATGAAGGAAAGACTATGAATTTAGCTAATCATCCTGATGGTTATTCGATTGGTCCCAGTTTAACAACTGCAGAATTAGTTGATACTAGTGCTGAAATTGTAATTGCTATTGAGAAAGGTGGTTTGTTTACAAGATTTGTTGAAGAGCAAGTTGATAAAAAATTTAAATCTATTATCATTAATACTGGAGGACAAGCACCACGTTCTACCCGAACTTTATTGAAAAGACTTCATGATGAAATGAAATTACCTGTCATCTGTCTTACTGATGGTGATGTGTATGGAGAACATATTGCAATGGTAATCAAATCTGGTTCAGCTAATGCTGCTCACCTTAGAGAATTAACCGTCCCGGATGCAAAATGGGTTGGTGTGTGGGCAACTGATATTGAGAAATACAAATTACCTACAATTCCAATGACTGAATCTGATATTAAGAGATGTTATGATTTACAAAAAGATCCTAGATATCAAGATGGTATTTGGAAAAAAGAACTTGATGTATTTTTAAAATTAAAAAGAAAAGCTGAATTGGAGGCTTTTTCAAAATATGGCCTTACAAATATTACTGATAAATATTTGCCACAAAAATTAGAATTAGCAAAAAGTCTTTAGTTATTTTATTCTTAGTGTTAATACACCATTTCTATATTTGAAATCCATAATTTGCATTTCGTTAGCACCTTCTATTGGAACTTCTTTAGAAAACCCTGCTGTACCACGAACATATAGCATACCGTCTACTAATCTCACTGCAATTTTGTCTTCAGGACCTGGAACTTCTGCTACGAAAACAAATTCGCCTTCACCTTTGATTAGATCGTATACCCAATTCTTTGTTTCTTGTTCTCTTGCTTGATCATATGTTGCAGGTTTTTGCTCAACTGCCATTTTTTTAATTACTCTGATCCAATAGATCATTGTGATTGCTGCACCTCCAATTAAAATAAAACTGACATAACCTGAATCTGCTCTTTGGGTCATTATGTAAATAATTCCCAAAAATAAAATTACAATTATGGGAATTACAAAATTTAATGATTGTTCATTTGAATATGTCTTCTTATAACTTGACAAGCACTACAAATCAGTGCCCACCAAATATAAAGTATCTTTGATTTTTATTACCATTTTTGATAATCTTCCTGTTGCCTGATTCAACAAAATCTAAACTTAAGATTAGTGAAATTATCTTGAAAGGAACTATTATGGGTGCAATTGTAACGATCCCATCAATTCTCACCTTTTTGATTACTTGGATTGTTCTTGATAATTTGATAACTGCAATTATTGTGGGTGGAATTGCACATTTTATTGCTATGGGATTTAGTTTAAAAATATCAAAAAAAATATTAGCTAAAAAATAATTTATTTCCTCATGTTTTATGTACTTCTTATTTTCTTTAAAAAATAATGGATTCATCAAAACTTGAAAATGATCTAATTTCAGAAATTAAATTATCTCCTATACAAGCTAAAACTTACTTGTTGGTAACTTGGTATGGAAAAATGACTGCTTTAGAAATTGCAGATAAATTAAAAATTTCATCTGAATCCGCTCAAAAAACTGCAACTTCTTTAATGGGTCTTGGTGCATTTATTGATATATCTGAAACTGAATTTGAAGCAATGCATCCCAGATTTACTGCAGTTAACATGTATAGAAAAATGTGTGAACGAGAACATATTGAATTTAAACGAAACAAAATTGTTGATAGTATAGGTGTGATTTTGGAACAACCTTACGATGATGCAAGAACTAAATAATGCTAATAATTTGTGAACAATATTGAGTGACTCTGAAAAAACTGTAGGTAAACCTGAAGAGGAAAAGCTAACAGCTCCTCCAGTTTACAAATGCTGTGATAATCCTCAGATTACATACTATGGTGTAGTTAATCTCAACATAGATGAACGAACTATAGGTTCTGTTGATGTATGGAGATGTGGTGTTTGTAAGAAATATTTCTGTGAAGAGAAACAGCTTGGAATTGAAGAATTAACTGATGTAGTGGGTATGCCTAAAATTGATTCTGATGCAAAATGGGCAGTTAATGTATGTAAATTACAACAAGGAAAATACAAATGGAAATTGGTAAAATTAAAAGAAAATGGTACAATTCAACATGAATGTTTAGATGAAAAAGTTATTCCGTTGAAAAGTGAAAATTTTAAAATTGAAGATGAACAACATTGGAGCTTTTTGATTGAAGACAATGTTAACAAAGCTATAGAGATTTAAAATTACTCATGGATCTTAAAGTTCACATTAATGATATTCATGGTAGCCAGATGGCTGCAAAAATTAATGGTAATTTTACATTAGATAATCATGAATTTCATTTTACAGCAATTGCATTTGGTAGAATTGGTGGGCAAAATGTTGGGGCTAAATTATCCCAAACTACTGAAACTGAATTAAAAAAACTAGGTTATGATGTTGAGGAAGTAATTATGAATCTCCAACAAAATTTACTTCAGGGAGATCTTACTCTTCCAGAAGGACTCAAAAGAGAATCTTTTGTAGATGATTAGAATTCTGCTTCTTCTAATGCTTTAGCACATGAACAAGTTCTTGTTTTAGGAATTTTATCAATTAATTCTGTTAAAATTTTCTTTGTAATTTCTACATTTTTTGAAAGTGTTTCTAGGACTTCTTTTGCTGTAACTGGTTTATCTGCCCATACATCATAATCTGTAACTGTTGAAATTGACGCATAACACATTTGTGCTTCTCTAGCTAATTGACACTCTGGAACTAATGTCATTCCAATAATATCTGCACCTGTTGTTCTATAGAATTTTGATTCTGCTCTGGTTGAAAATCGTGGACCTTCAATGCATACATAGGTACAATCTTTGTGAATTCCAATTTTTTGTTCATCTGTTACTTTGAGAATTGATGATTGTAATTCTGGACAAAATGGATCTGCAACTGAAATATGGATTACTCTTCCATCTTCAGAAAATGATCCATCTCTAGATTTTGTAAAGTCTAAAAATTGTGTTGGTAAAACAAGATGTCCTGGTTCTAACTCTTCCTTTAAACTTCCAACTGCTGATGGTGCAATGATTCTTGTAATTCCTAATTCTTTGAATGCCCAAATATTTGCTTTAAAATTAATCATGTGTGGTGGTATTGTGTGTTTTTTTCCGTGTCTTGGAAGAAATGCAATTTTTCTTCCTTTAAAAATTCCTACTGTGATGGTATCTGATGGTTTTCCGTATGGTGTATCTATTTCAATTTCTTGTGCATTTTCAAGTAATCCTGAATCATAAATTCCAGTTCCACCAAAAATTCCAATTTCTACATCTTTTTCCATTAATATTTCACCAATGATTTGCAATTGTATTTGCTTAGTCCTTTAATTCCATTTAATTCCATTAATTCTATTATGAATGCAAATCCTGTGATGTCTCCGCCTACCTTTTCAATTAGTTTAGCAGAAGCTTTTGCTGTTCCACCTGTTGCAAGTAAATCATCACAAATTACAACTTTTTGACCTTTTTCAATCACATCTTTTTGTATTTCAATTGTATCTTTTCCGTATTCAATTGTATATGCTAATTTTGCAGTTTTTCCTGGTAATTTTCCTGCTTTTCTAATCATTATCATGCCTTTGTTGTATTTTAAAGCCAAAATTGTTGCAAGTAGGAATCCTCTTGACTCAATTCCTGCAAATACATCCACATCCTTTGGATGGAAATGTTTTGAAAATTCCTCTGCAATATATGATAATGATGATGGATCTTTTAAAATTGGACTAAAATCTCTAAATAATATTCCTTTTTTTGGAAAATTTGGGTATTCTGTTATTTTGTCTTTTAAATTCATCAAAGTTTCTTTAATTAGGTGAAATAAAATTGTTTTATTTTATTTCAAATGTTGTTTCAGTTGATATAATTGAGTCTGTGACCCTAACTGTGTACATTCCTGGAATTGTATCTTTGGGAATTGTCCAAAGAATTTCACATTTGAATTCTGCAGTTGGCACACAATTACTTGTATCTCCTAATTGTTCTCCATTGATATTAGATACTTTCATTGATATTGAACTTTTTTGATCAGCTGTGATTGAAAATTTGAGTGTTTTTCCAAATCCTGGAATTACCACGTCATCTTCTATAGTAACTGTTAGTCCTTGACCTTTTTCAGAAATTACATTGAATTCAATTTTCTCTAGATTGGAACCACTACTCACATTAATTTCCCATATTCCTAAAACACCATTTGAAGGAATTTTTAATTGATCTACTGTAAATGTTCCATCTGATTTTGATGGGATCTGTGTTTCTTTTATTTTGATTCCATTAGGATCTACTAATATGACATTTAACAAAGAATTAGCATTTGCAGAACCTAGAAGTAGTATTCGTTCTCCTTGAGTATATTCTATTTGTGTTGTTTTTGCATCAATAGGACCTGAACCTAATTGTAATCCCACTGAAAATTTTTCACTACTTTGAGAATTATTTTTTTGAATCACTGCTGTATAAATTCCTGAAGCGTAACCTGTCAAATCTAATTCATATGTTGTTCTGCCATCTTCTCGTAATTTAATTGAAATTTCATCACCGCTAATATTTCCTGAAGGGCTGATGATCATCATTTTTAAAACATCTGATGGTTTTCCTAATACTGAAATTATTGCTTTTTCTGATGCCTTGTAATTTACTTTATTGAATTCTAAATTAACTGGAGTTGTAGGGTATTCTCCATATCCAACATATGTAAATTCTTTATTTTCATTCTGTGTTGCAATTAATGTCCATGTACCTTCTAAATCATCATTTTCTGTACTTTGATACTCAAATTCAACAAATCCTGTTTCATCAAGATCTATAATGTCTGAAATAATTTCATTTCCTAAATTATCTTCTAACATTAATTCAATTAATTGATTTGGTGCTGCAGTTCCATTAAATTTTATTAATTCTCCTGGATTAAACATTATGTCTGTTGGATTAATTAAAATTATTTTATCTGTTTCAATTGTCCAATTTTGCAAACTTTGATTTCTTCCATCTGAAACTGTAATACTATATTTTCCAAATACTGCATCATATGGAATATTGATTTTTGTTTCTAATTTCCAATTACCTGTACCATCTACTTTGGCAGTTCTACTATTAATTACAATTTGTTCTGGATTTTTAATTTCTGTAACCACTGCAGTACCTGGTGTTCCAGTTCCTGCTACTTCTAATGAATCTCCTCTATGAACTATCTTGTCAATAGGATTAATTGAAATTTTATAATCTATTGATTGTGTAATTCTATTTTCATTATTTCCTAATCTTAAACTTACTATTTTTTCTTCACCTTGATTGTTTTTAATTTTAAAATCTACTCGTTCACTAATCTCCGTATTTGGAATTTTCATAGTTGTCATAAAATTTCCATTAGTATCTGTATCAAAACTTCCAATTTTATTCTCATTTACATAAAAATCAAATAATTGTGATGAGCCAAAATTTTCTCCTGTAA
>Ga0209335_10001657_pt1 | contig 25254 bp, 28 predicted proteins | sample COG_09_FD_184753 | JGI IMG/M metagenome (GOLD analysis project Ga0209335, IMG submission 184753) | Pelagic Microbial community sample from North Sea - COGITO 998_met_09 (SPAdes) (version 2) | ecosystem: Environmental > Aquatic > Marine > Neritic zone/Coastal water | place: Helgoland, sampling...
TTGGGTAAACAAGTTTTATTGGAAATCAAGAAGGTAAATAACTTACATAAAAAATACGTGGAGCAAGCGGGTTTTGCTGTTTTGAAAGCACCTGATATTCCCTCGATCTTGGTTGAAACAGCTTTTATTAGCAATCCGGAAGAAGAAAAAAACCTTCGATCAACAGCGTTTCAAAACAAACTGGCAAAAAGTATTTTGTTGGGTATCAAAAATTATATTAATACCCAGCCATCAATTGCATTTTATTTGGAAAAACATTAGTTGAGTCAAAATAAAAAACAAATTTATTTATTGGGCCCAACCGCATCTGGTAAAACTGAATTAGCCAAATATTGCATGGATCATTTTTCTCTTGAAATTATTAGTGTTGACTCAGCACAAATTTATAATTACTTTGATATTGGCTCAGCAAAGCCGGATAAGAATGAATTGCATTGTTATCCTCACCGATTAATCAATATTATCAATCCCGATCAATCTTATTCGGTAGCAAAATTTCTCATCGATTGCCAGCAGCATATCGGTGAAATTTATCAAAATGGTAAGTCTCCCTTTCTAGTGGGCGGAACAATGATGTACTTTAATGCCCTCTCTAAACCAATGAATGCGACTCCGGCTTCAACTAAAGAGAGCAGGGACTACTTTAATGGCTTATTAGCCAATGAAGGCTTACCGTCACTTTTTGAGCGGTTAAAAAAAGTTGACCCGGAATACGCAAAAAAAATTAACCAGGCGGATACACAGCGAATATTAAGGGCGCTAGAGGTAAATTACCTATCAAACAAGACGCTCTCCTCATTTCACACGCAGCCACAAAAAGTCGCTGAAAGTGACCATATCCTAAAGTTAGCTTTAATGCCAACCGATAGAAAATTACTGCATGAACGCATTGAGCTCAGAGTAGACCAGATGCTTGCGCAGGGCTTTATTGAGGAGGTTAGAACAATTTTAAAGTTATTCAAAAATATAGATGACAGCCATCCAGCAATGCGTTGCGTTGGCTACAAGCAAATTTATCTTTATTTAAATAATCAAATTTCAAAAGAGACGCTCCGTGAAAAAATAATTTTTGCCACACGGCAATTAGCCAAACGCCAAATTACTTGGTTGCGACAAATGGATAAGCTTGAGGTAGTTGATCCATTTGATGAGCAATTAACAATTAAAGTTCATGACAAGATATCTCAGTTTATGGATTCTTAATGCATGCATTCAAAGGGATCTGCTGTTTATTATTTGGTACCATCACGTGGGGTTTGTTATGGTACCCTTACCGCCTTTTAGATTTTAATGGCATCAACGGTGTTTATGCCAGCTTGTATAGTTTTATTGGCACACTCCTATTGGCTGTATTTCTTTATCGATTAAAAAATACGCATTCTTTTCTCAAAAAAGAATTTTGGATTTATGCTGCCATAGGTGGAATTACGAATATAAGTTATGTGCTTGCTGTGATCAGTGGTGAGGTAGTCAGAGTCATGCTGCTTTTCTTTTTATCGCCTATATGGACAATTCCCATGTCCTTTTTTTTACTGAAAGAAAAAATTTATAACAAAAATATTATTGCAGCATTATTGGCTATGCTCGGCGCAATTATCATCCTTTGGCATGAGAACCTATTCAACCAACCGCTAAACCTAAGCGATACCTTTGCAATTATCGCTGGTATTGGATTTGCATTAACTAATGTGATGGCAAGATTTTATAATTTCTTGTCGGTGCAAGAAAAATCCTATGCCATTTGGCTCGGTGTTGTTGTCGTTTCGGTAATAACGATCCTTCTTTTTCAATTACATTATGTCGCGCCGCATACAGCCTCAAATTCCCTGGGGTTAATCGCAATTATTGCTTTAACGCTGCTCGTGACCACCCTTACTGTTCAATACGGATTAACGCTAGTAAAAGCAGTCACTGCGAGTCCAATATTTCTGTTTGAAATTATTGTCGCTGGGGTTTCTGCTTATTTCTTGGCTAATGAAATGATTGGCTGGAAAGATTTATTGGGTGGCATATTTATTGTTTTAGGTATTTTTATATCCACTCGAAAGTAAGGATTTATAAAGTGACTCCAGGCGCTGGGTAAATAGCGCGGGTTTAAAGAGGTCGCTGGTTTTTATTTTTTCTTTTATCTTCACTTTTAGTAAGTTAAGTTCGGTTCGATGGGTAGCCAAATAAATGGCTTTTTTAATAAAATCTTCCTCGGATTGACATATTAATTCCTCACAACCCATGGATGTCAGAATTGACCCTGCGACCCTGCTGGCAAAAGTAGTGCCCGACCTTGTAATGACAGGACATGTTGTCCAAAGAGCATCAGATGCTGATGTATGTGCGTTATAGGGAAAAGTATCAAGGAAAATATCAATAATTTGATGACGGTTGATATGCGCGTCATAGTCTACTTTTGGTGCAAATTTTATGCGCTCAGGAGCGATACCTTGTTTTTCCGCATAGCTCCATAGATTATTTGAACATTCGGTATTTGACTCAAGCAGCCATAATTTTGCATTAGGTACCGATGCTAAAATTTTTAACCAAGAATCAAATCTCTCTTGGCTAATCTTTATGGACTGACCAAAAGATGCAAAAATAAAATCATCGTCTTGAAATCCCAAATCAACTTTTTTTATTTTTTTTAGTTGAGGCCGATGACTTATATTTGGCTGGTAGCAACCCGCAATCCTTAAAACTTTTTCCGCATAATTGTTTTCCTCAGTTGGCGGAATAAGATACTCATCTACGAGAATGAAATCACACACTGGTTCATGATTAAAATAACCTAATGAGCCTGCAAAACCCAGCCAATTAATATGAAATCGTGCGGGCCGTAGGGCGGCAATCATCGACCGACTGTTTTGTGTAAACCCTGACAGATCGACCAATATATCAATATTTTCTTCCTCTATTAATGTGGCGAGTTCTATATCAGTTTTTGTGTTAACTTCATGCATGCCGAAGGGGAGTTGGCGAAAATTTTTATATTCCGCTGAATGTTCTTCAAAGCCGGAATAAAAAAGTTTGACGGTAAAGTCATCCAGGTTGTGATGTTTAAAAACATCAAAAATAAGCGAATACAGTGGGTGCTGCCTAAAATCTGCTGATAAATAGCCAATCACAGGCTTCGCATTGTTCCCGCGGTTTTTTTTCTTAAAAGCAGGTAATTGATATTGCTGAGCCCATAAGCTAGATGTGTTTAATTGTTGTGACGCGGTAAAGTTAGGCATTGATAACACAGTGAATGGAGACACTTTACCTTTTTTGTTATGCACCTCATTTGCGATGGTGGACTGATACTCATCAAGCTTATCCCAATCGCAAATATTTTGTTTAAGGTGAGTTAATTCAACCAAGGTGTGCGTATTATTCTTTAGGCTTAACGAGGCTAAATAGTGTTCCCGCGCTTTCAAAAAATTTCCAACATGACGGTAAGTGTTTGCAAGGTTATTGTGTGTATCAGCACTTTTCTCAATGGCCAATGAGCGCTGGTAGAGCGGCAGGGCTTTCTTGTAATTTTTTTGTGCAAAACAGGCATTTGCCAGGTTATATAATATATCGGCGCGCATGGTATCAAAACTCAAGGCCTCCTCAAATGCAGCTTCTGCTAACTCATATTTCTTTTCATTATGGTAATCATTACCAATGGCGTTTAGGCAAAAAATTAGGCCATTTTTAAGTGCAGCATTATCAGGAAAGTAGCGATGCGCCCGACGAAGGTAGCCAGATGCCTCCTCAAAGTTATTATTTAACGCATAAAGATTGCCTATTTCTATCTGAATAAAATAATTTTTCGGGTCAGCCTCAAGTGCTTTTAAATAACTTGCAATCGCATCATCATAGCGACCATGACTTTCGTGTTCTTTGGCTTTTTTTATGTGATCCATATCAGTTTCGATAGAGTGGTTTCGTAAGATGCAGATGAATATCGCTGATCACTTTTTCTTTGAACCCTCCCTCGCAGTAACAAAAATAGAAAAACCACATACGCATAAATTCTTCATCAAAGCCTAACTCTTTAATTCGGGCTTTATTGGCAACAAATTTTACCTTCCAGGCATTAAGTGTTCTTGCATAATCACTGCCGATATCTTGGATATCAAAAATAGTCATGTCTGTGGCACGGGTCAAACTCTCTTGCATGCTTGTTACGGAGGGAATGGTGCTACCGGGGAAGATGTATTTTTGAATGAAATCGACTGATTTAAGCGCCGCTTTATATCTTTGATCACGGATCGTGATGGCTTGAATTAATGCGTCGCCGTCATCGGTAAGTAAAGTTGCAATCTTACTAAAATACGTGTCATAAAAGTGATGGCCAACTGCTTCAATCATCTCAATGGATACCAGTTTATTGTATTTTCCTGTTAATTGTCGGTAGTCTTTTTTAACCAGCGTTATTTTTTTTGATAACTTTAGCTGTTTTATTTTGTTTTTAACATAGAGAAATTGTTGCTCTGAAATGGTTGTCGTCGTCACATGGCAACCGTAATTTTGAGCAGCGTATATTGCAAAGCCACCCCAGCCTGAACCAATTTCTACTAAGCGATCGGTACTTTTTAATTTTAATTTTTCACAGATAATTTTTATTTTATTGATCGCAGCCTCTTCCAAATTCATTTTCGTATTTGCATATATGGCCGATGAGTACATCATGGAAGCGTCTAAAAATAGGGCGAAAAAATCATTACTCAAATCGTAATGACGGACGATATTCTTCTTACTGCCTGCTACTGTATTTTTATTTAGATAGTGAATGATCTTGAGCAAAGGTTGCAGCAATACCTTATAAGACCCCTCCATGCTATCCATTGCCGCACTATTGACGGCCATCAGTCTGATTACGTCCGTTAAATTTTTACTGCGCCAATCACCACGCATGTATGATTCCGCCGCGCCAATTGAACCGCCGAAAAGAATATAAGCATAGAAATTAGGATTTAAAACTTTAATGTCTGCGCGAATGCGATTACGTGTCCCAAATACTGAAACCTTTTTTTTCTCAGTGATAAGTAACTGACCGTGATGTATTTTTGCTAACTGGTGGCTAACAATATTTCTGGCAAGCTTATTAATATAATTTCTAATCATTACGGATGTCGATAAAATTTTACGCGCTTCAAAAAGAGGAGCAAGGCGTTCATGTAAATCAGGATTATGGCCTTAATTGACATGGGAATGGTTAGAAATAAAATCTTGTTTAGCTCCCAATTACTCCAAGCGCTTTTTTTTAATTTAAGTCCTGCGTTAAAAATTTTTTCTTTGTTCTGAAAATTATCCATGGAGATATATAAAAAATCTCTGGGCTCGGTAAAGATCCATTTATAGTCAATATTCATTGGCATAAAGGGTGAGACGTGAAAGTTTTTTTTAAAGGAAATACCTTCCGATTTAAATGTACGGTTTCTGCAATCATGCACGTAGGCATATTTTTCATTCCAGGGTGTGTTAGTAATGTGAGAGATAATGGCGATAAGCTTTTCTTTATCATCATAACAATAATAGAAGCTGACAGGATTGAAGCAATATCCAAAATACCGAACGCTGGTGAGGAGAAATATTTTACCCGTTATTTCAATATTAATTTCTTGCCGTATAAGGTTTTTAACAGCGTCGATCAATGGCTCACTTGCATCACCCAGATAATCTTTACGATGAAAAGCAGCTAAATTAAATTTATCTAAGCTCCAAAATAAATTTCCTGTAAAGGCGGTCTGTATTTGCTCTAAATCAATAAATAAATAACTCACGTCGTATGCAAAAGAATGTTTTTTTGGTTTGACTCGGTGATGCGTAACCTGGCCTTTAAAAATAGCATGCATAATTATGCGATAAGATGATTGAATTGATCTACCGCATCATAGGCACTTTTAACGCCATCTTCATGAAAACCGTTGCCCCAGTATGCACCGGCATAGAATGTTCTATTGACCCCTGATATTTTATTTTTCTGTTTTTGTGCAGCTATTGCTTGCAAAGTAAAGGTCGGATGATGGTAGTGAATGGTTTTTAAAATTTTATTTTTGTTAATTTGAGCAATGGAATTGAGTGAGACAAGAAGCGGGTCTACAGTATCGATGTTTTGTAAAATATTCATGTTGTAGGTTAACTTAATTGGTGTCTGCAAATCATTATCGATATTATAGTTCCATGCAGCCCAAGATAATTTCTTTTTGGGCAATAAACTCCGATCGGTGTGCAAGACAACATTGTTTTCTGCATAAGGAATTGCACTTAGGATCTGATGTTCCGCTAAAGAGACATCGCCTAATAATTTTAGCGCTTCATCACTGTGGCAGGCGAAAAATACATAATCAAATTGCTCTTTTATTCCATCGTAGCGGATATTTACCGACTCTTTTGCCCGTGTAATTTCTTTAATGCTGGTATTGAGTTTAATGTTTGCTTTAAAAGGCTGGGTTAATTTATCCACGTAATGACTCGAACCGTTGGTAATCGTAAGCCATTGGGGACGATTATTAACCGACAACATGCCATGGTTATGAAAGAATTGGATAAAAAACTTAGCCGGAAAATCAAGCATCGTTTGCATGTTGGAGGACCAAATGGCGGAACCCATCGGCAAAATATAATAATTTTTAAAATAATTTGAATAGCGCTGCTTACTCAAATAAGCACCTAATGAAATTTCCACATCCGTATTGAGTAATTTTGGCGCCTGGCTATTAAACCTGACAATCTCGAAAATCATCTTTAAGAATTTTACATTGAATATATTTTTTCTTTGTGAGAACAGCGTGTTAATGGACGTGCCATTATATTCCACATTATTTTCTTCTGAAAAAACACTGAAGCTCATGTTGCTATTTTCGTAGGCAACACCCAGCTTATCCATCAGATTGGTAAAAAGGGGGTAGGTCTTTTTATTGAATACAATAAACCCGGTATCGACGTTAATTTGCTTGTTTTCAAGCTCGATCTGATGGGTGTGTGAGTGCCCACCGATACGGCTATTCTTTTCAAAGACCGTTATATCATGTTGACGATACAGAAGATGGGCAATGGTGTTTCCGGCGATGCCTGAACCAACAATGGCTATTTTCATTACAGCTTACTTGAGTTTGATTTTATTCGATTCACGAACATTTGAGCTGACTGTTTTTAAATCCCAAATGATACCAAAGAGGGACAGGATCCTTAACAAATAATAGGTGATATCAATTTCCCACCAATAAAAACCTTGTTTCGCTGAGCCGGGATAATGATGGTGATTATTATGCCAACCCTCGCCAAATGTCAGCAGGGCTAAGAAAAAATTATTTTTGCTGCCGTCTTGGGTTTGATAGCGTTTTTTGCCCCAAAGATGAGAGGCAGAATTAATTAAAAAGGTTGAGTGGTAAAGAATTACTGTTGAAAACACAAACCCCCAGGCAACCAGTTGCCAACCCGTTACCTCAGTTGCTGGGTAGACATAGGCTAGACTTTCGCCTAAGCCATAGAGCATGACGCAGGTCAGTATGGGGATAAGGCTATCAAATCGATCTATGAGGCGGAGCTCTGGAAAACGTGAGAGCTCTTTTACCCACCTAGTCTCAGTCAAAAAGTTTGCTTTGGTTAGGAACCAACCGGTATGGCTCCAGAAGAAGCTATGCACTTTCGGTGAATGTTGATCCTCGTCACTGTCTGAATGCACATGGTGGCGACGGTGATGCGAGGCCCACCAGAGTGGCCCACGTTGCACAGCCGAGGCACCAACTAAAGCAAAAAAGAATTGCATTAGGCGGCTCGTTTTAAACGTTTTATGCGAAAAGTAACGGTGATAAAAGCCCGTGATAGCAAACATTCGCGAAACATACATAAAAAGGAATACTGCAAGGGCGATATGACTGTAACCAACATAGAAAAGAGAAATCAAGCCCAAATGAAGGCCTAGGTAGGGAATAACTCTGGGCCAGTCAATTTCGTTGGCAGGAAAGTTTTTCGCTTGGTATTCATTCTCTTTAACCTTATTGTCGAACCAACCCAAGATTTGCATTAAGAGTTTTTTCATTGCTGCGGTACTATCCTTAAGTTTTCAATACTGTAGCCCATGGATTTAATCATTTCGGTAAATTTTACTATGTCATCATGCGGCAATTCTTTCTTTCTTGACATTAACCAAACATAATCTAATGCATCCCTGGCAATGATAGTATGGCTGTAATCACTGTCTAAGTAACTTATTTTATACTGCGCTTTGATGGGCCAGATAAATTGCATGCCCCATTCGGCATTGCCAGTTCCTGGTACCACAAAACCTTTTGGCCGATATATTTTTTGCGGCCCATCAAAACTTCCCTCATTGAACGTAAAGGTGGTTGCAATGGTGCCATCTGCATTTAATGCATACGACTCCACGGCATTGAAGGCATTTTTTTCTATAAAGGTTGGGATATGGGCGATGACATACCAATCACCCATAAATTGATCCATATCCACCGACGTCACGAGAGGTACCTTGGTTTGCTGCATAGAACATCCTGTAAGAAATAAAATAAATAAAATAAAACGTTTAAAATTAATCATTTAATTGATTCAGTTAATGTAATTTATAGATAAGATCGCCAGCCGCCGTTGGTGATAACAGCTTAACCCAGTTACCATTTTCATCGTACCATAGTTCGATAATGAATTTTTCATAACCTTTCAGACTTGCTTTGAGTCGATGATGCTGAGTCTTGACAGCCTTGCCTTGGACAGAGATGACCGCATCCCCAATGCGGCTTGCTTCAATATCAAGCCATTCGGCATTTTGCGCGTTGAGCAGCTGCTTTTTATTGACAACATCAGCATCCCAGTAGGTAAACGTTGATATGCAACCCGGCAGGTTAATTTCTTTACCGTTTGCCGTGATTTGCATGCCTTGCGCAGAGCCTTTGCCTGATACCTTGTAGTTGTCGCCATCGTCATTCGTCATACTGTGAATGGCCGTTAGACAGCCATCATCATAGGTTTCAAAAGATTCATGCTTGTAGGTGAAATTCATAAATAAAACTTTAATTCGATAATTTGCCTTGCTGACCACATTGTTATTCTCAATTTCATACAAGTGCGTTCCCACCGGATCCTCATCCATAAAGACGTCAAACATGAGCTCCTTTGCGTGGCCTGTGGCGACAACACACCAAAGCAAGATAAAGATTAATTTTTTGGCGGCCATGGTATAAATTTTGACGTTGAATTGACGTAGGCTTTGTAGCCAGGTCGGCGTTCTGTAATTGTCGACTCCATTAAGTCTGCCCCAGAGATTTTTACCAATAAAATCGTCATCAGGATGGGGGAGATGAGGATAAATATACTGCTACTCGGCATAGCAATAATGTAAAACCCCCACCATATTAAGCACTCCCCAAAATAGTTAGGATGGCGGCTATAGCGCCAAAGTCCAGTGTTTAACACAGCGTGTGTCTTATTTGATTTTAAAAAAGTTTGCAACTGCCTGTCAGCCAATAGCTCGATTAAAAACCCTACGGCAAACAGGGCTAAACCGATCTTGGTGAATACATCGTAGCTTATCGCCTGTTGGCTGATACTAACGAGCGGCAGAGCGATGAGCAGCGCCAGTAATGCCTGAAATAAAAAAATGATGTAACTACTTTTCCATTTGAAGAAAGGTTCGTTATTGGCCCTGATATGTTGGTAGCGAATATCCTCAACCTTAGCCCAATTTCTTATCGTCAGATGGATCGATAGTCGTAATGACCAGATCACTAGGGCCACTAAAGTTGCGAGCTGCACATTGCTGATTTCATCTAGGTAACAGAGGCCTGTCAAGTAGGCAACTAGAAAAAAAAGGCTCCACATACTATCCACATGGGTCACTTTGTTGGCGAATAGGCTATAGAGCCAACCTAAAAGGGCAAAGATAACAAGATTAAGCGCGATAGCAGGGTAGATCTCTAGCATGGCTTCTTCGTCAATCCCATCAGTAAAGGTGTAATTATCGCCCAGCCCAGCGCGAGTATGTAAAGTGACGAAGTTGACAGGATGGTAATCGCACCTAACTTTTCGCCGGCGAGATAGGCCAGAGGCCCGCCGATGAGCCCAAATAAAATACTAATAACGATCCGACCTTGCATCCATTTCAAACTATGGTTGAGCGTCATTGCAAAAATTCCCCACATGATTAGAATCCATAACGGGGGAAGGGGGTAAGGCCAACCTGGGTTGTTGTACAAGATATATTGTTGGAACTGTAAAAAGCCGTCAAAAACACTCCCAATAAGAACTGCGTAAATAAATAACCTGACGTCTGCACCTTTTTTATGTGTCACTTTTAGATGAAAAATAATCAAGCCCAAAGCAATAAAAATTGCCTCGTAAACATAATTGTGTGCCGCGCCAAGAATACAGACAAACCAGCCGAGCTGAAATAAAGAAAAGTTAATTATATTTTGTTTCATTTTTTAAAGAGGTAGTGTGCTACCCGCCATTCATTCCCATTGTTGTACCCCCAAAGTTCGGCGCACGCCATAAAAAATATGCGCCAGCGTTGCAACCAGCGTTTGGCTTCCGCGGCACCATAAATTGTCGCAAGGGTGGTGATTGCCGCAGCACGGTTACTATCTAAATTATTCAGCCACGCATTTGCGGTTTTTTCATACTGCACGCCAGACCACGTCCATTGCTTTACTATGCTCAGCTCATCTTGAAAAAATAAGGGTAAATCTTCACTTGGCATCATGCCACCTGAAAAAAAATACTTGCTCATCCAGTCATCATCATCCACCACCTCAAACAAATACGGTTGCGATTGATGCACAAAGATATGCATAAAGAAAAGACCATCGTTGTTTAACCATTGTTCAATTTTTTTAAATAACTGGCGGTGATTACGCATGTGTTCGATCATTTCAACAGAGACCACACGGTCAAATTTTTGGTTTAAGTGAAAGTCGTTCATATCGCAGGTGATAACCTCGATATTTTTTAGCTTTCTTTTTTTAGCCTGTGCGAGGATATATTTTTTTTGCGAGGCAGAATTTGAGACGGCGGTAATGGATGCGTTCGGATAGTTGCTTGCCATCCATAGCGTTAATGAACCCCAACCACAACCCAGCTCTAATACCTTTTGCCCGTCAGCAAGCCTGGCGTGTGTGCAGGTTTTTTTTAGCGCCAGTGCTTCCGCACCGCCTAAAGTTTGCGTCGATTTATTCCAGTAGCAGGAACTGTATTTTTTGTGCTTGCCAAGACATAAATCATAAAACGCTGCTGGGATTTCATAATGTTGCGCATTGGCCAGATCGGGAACCAGCGCAATCGGTGCATTATCCATGGCGGCAATAAATTCTTGTTTTCTCTCTTGATTAACTTCCGCATTACCGCTAATTAAGCTCGTCAATCTCTTTGACAATAAATAGCGAATGCCTGCCCTGATGAAACAATCAGGCAGCAAGCCTTTTTCAGTAAGATGGATGAGTGGCTTTATCATGCTTGAAAATACTTTCGACTTTTTTATTTTTTTTCGACTACATAAATAGTACAGTAAAAATGTTTTATTGATGTTTATGTATATAATATTTCTTTCATTCATTTGAGGTAAACCATGGCAAATAATCTTTATAATTTTTCTGTGCCACTTTTTATTCACCACTTTGATATGCTCGCAAAAATTCTTAAGAAAGGTGAGAGGTATGCGGAAAAAAAGAAGATTGATAAAGATGTTCTTATAAATTCACGTTTAATAGCAGACATGTTTCCATTGACGCGACAAATACAAATTGCAACAGACATGGTTAGGCTAGGCATGGCTCGGATGTCAAATAAGAAAGCCCCATCTTTTAAGGACAATGAAAAAACTTTTGCGGAGCTCGATAAGCGTATTCAAAAAACCATTTTATTTTTAAAAAAAATTAAACCGCAGGACATGCAAGGCGCAGAGGAAAAACCGATTGAATTTTCGATTCGTACCAATAACTTTAAATTTAAAAATGGTGAGGATTACTTAAAGGACTGGATAATTCCGCATTTCTTCTTCCACATGACGACGACTTACAATATTTTAAGAATAAATGGCGTTAATTTAGGAAAAAGGGATTTTGTGAAATTTTAGTTAATGGCTTCATATGCCAGAAAATTAGGATGAATCGCTATTCTTTTTCAAGAAAATGGATAAGTAAATGCTGCTGAATAAGAATGGAAATACGCCGGCATATATGGCTTCATAATAATTAAAATAATTCATCCAATAAAATAGTAATGAAGCAAGCAATGAGGTAATTAGTACGTGCTTCATTTTTATTGTTTTCCCAAAGAACAACATCAAAATTATTGGTGTAAATAAATAACCAATTATCGTCCAAGAGAAGACAACCACGGAAAACACACTGCTGCTATTGACCAATGCAAGCCCAATGGCAAATAGTGATACCCCGAGCGTTATTGTTTTAATTATTTTTTTTGAGAAGGTATTTATCCCCAATAGATCATGACTGATATTGCCAGAACAATTTATAATTAATGAGTCGGCAGTTGACATGGTGGCAGCAAATATTCCCGCAACAATCATGCCCAATAAAAATGGATTAAATAACATTTGCGCCATGGTTGGCAGTGCCAGCTCCGGATCAAATCCGCCAATATCGCCAAGGTAGAGTCTCGATAGCATACCGACCAGAAAGGCTAGCCCATAAAAAATAATAAAGCCTGAGTAATAATAAATTCTTGATTGTTTGAGGACTTGTAAATTCTTTACTGCAAAAAAACGAATCATAATATGCGGCTGGGCTATGACAAAAATACCCGCTACCACCCAACTCAAACCTGACAGCCATTGATAAAGTTGTGAAGTATGATTGGTCTCAAAGAGGCTAAGGTAGCCATCAATCTCCGTCCATGCGGTCATTACCTTTGAAAGTCCACCCAGCTGATTTACGCCGAACCATGCCAACATTGCCATGGCTATTAGCATCACAATGGACTGTGCAGCATCTGTCCAAATGGACGCGCGTATTCCGCCCGCGAGGCTATAAAAGATAACAATTATCCCCCCCACCAGTACGCCAGAATAGAATTCCCACTGCATAATAACCATTAACGTTTTCCCTGATGCAGCAAATTGGGCTGATGCGTAAATAATCAGAAATAGAAAACTTAAAGTAGCGATAAATTTGGTAAGCCATCTATTGTTTGACCAATTACCAATGATTGATGCGTAGGTCACTTTGTTGGACTTCAGCCCCTGCGGAATGAGCTTGGTGAAAACAATTTGCGTTACTAGAAAATCACCGATAATCCAGCCGAGCATCAACCAAATTGAGGACAGGCCTTGGACGTAAGTGAAGCCAATTAAACCGATGAACATGTAGCCACTATTGTTGGTTGCCATAGCAGATAAGCCTGCTAAAAGCGGGTGCAGTGACTGATCAGCAAGATAGTAATTCTTTAAGGTGGGTTTATTTTTTCTTGACGATGAAAGACCAATGCAGGCGATCAATACGAGGATGGTAAAAAAAACAATTTCCATGCTTAGTCTAACGCGTAAGCACCTTTCTCATCGTGCACCTCATCACCTGTAATGGGTGGATTAAAGACGCACGCTAAAGTCATTTCATGATTGGCTGTCAGGATATGCTTATCGTGTTTATCTAATGCATAAATTACCCCCGGATGAATATCGTGCACTTCACCTGTTGCACTATCTTTAATGGTGCCTGACCCAGCAATGCAGTAGACTGATTCCAAATGATTTATGTAGTGCATTTGCATCGTGCGCTTTGCATAAATGGTTGTGATGTGAAAGGAAAACCCCATACCGTCGGCTTTAAGCAGCATTCGCACGCTGCTCCAATTACCTTTAGGGTCCTCAACTTTGCGACTTGCAAGGCAGTCTTGTAAGTTTCTAATGATCATTTGACGACCTCATAACTGTCGTCAAAATAATCAATTTCTTCATCAAATATTTTTACTTTTGCGCATACGCTCTCAATGGCCGCCTCAAGGATATCCATACCGTGTTTTAAATTTTGATCCGAAATGGTTAGTGGGCAGAGAAATTTAATGACGTGATCATCGGCCCCACTTGTTTCAATCATTAAGCCATGCTTAAAGGCAAGCTTTGTAATTTTGCTGGCTAGTTCTCCACTGACGCAATTAATACCTTGAAACATGCCACGGCCTCTGGAGGTAAAATTACCCTCACCATAGGTATCAATAATGTTCTGAATTCGGCTGGAGATGTATTTGCCTTTTCTTTTGACTTCATTTGAAAATAAGTCATCGGACCAATAATGATCAATCGCCGCTTTGGCGGTAACAAAGGCAAGATTGTTACCCCGGAAGGTGCCGTTATGCTCACCAGGTTTCCAAATATCATGCTCTGGCTTTAAGAGGACCAGGGCAAAGGGTAAGCCATAGCCACTCAAGGATTTTGACATCGTAATGATGTCAGGTTTTAGGCCAATGTCATCAAAGCTAAAAAAGGTTCCTGTCCGGCCACAGCCAGCCTGAATGTCATCAATGATGAGTAACAAATCATGTTTGCGGCAAATTTTTTCAACATTTCTTAACCAAGTAAAGCTTGCTGCCGTGATACCCCCTTCACCTTGGACAGTTTCAAGAATGATGGCGGCCGGATGATCAATGCCGCTGCTGCTATCCGTTAACACTTTGTCTAGGTATGCGGTTGTATCGATGTCTTCGCCCATATAACCGTCGTAGGGTAGGGTATCGACACCCGTCAGTAACATGCCAGCGCCGCCTCGGTGGTGCTGGTTTCCTGTTGCAGATAATGCGCCAAGTGTGACCCCATGATAGCCATTAGTGAAGCTAATGATTGTTTCTCGTTGCTTAATTTTTCGTGCAAGCTTCATCGCCGTTTCCACCGCATTTGCGCCAGTTGGCCCAGTAAACTGAACCATGTATTCCATGTTGCGTGGCTTAAGAATTTTTTCGTTAAATGTATTTAAAAATTCGCCTTTGGCTTTGGTGTGCAGATCAAGCCCGTGTGTAATGCCATCTGCCTCGATATATTCCAACAATTTCTTCTTAAATATGGGATTGTTATGCCCAAAATTAAGGGTCCCCGCACCGGCTAAAAAATCCAGGTACTGATTGCCTTCGGTGTCATAAAGGTGTTCGCCTTGTGCCTTATTAAATAGTCTTGGGAACGCTCTCGCATAACATTGCACTTCTGATTCGATTTCTTCAAAAATCTTCATTAATTATTCCTTTGGTAATGTGAATGGGCCTATTCGAAAGAGGTATTCGGATTCATGCTGCTTTAAAAAATGTGTTTGTTGATCCAAAAACTTTTCTTGTGTGATAACTGTATTGAGGTGCTTACTCAACTTACTAAAAAGTTTTTGCGATGCTAGGTTGTCCTCGGTAATCGACGTTTCGATGAATTCGGTATTGAGGTTTTGTTGCAAAATATAATTAATCAGCGTTTGTGCCAAACCGCGCCCTCGGAATGGCTCATCTATGGCGACTTGCCATACAAATAATGTATTTTCTTTTAGTGGATCCATAAAGCCTGAAACAAAGCCAATAACGTCATTTGAACACGTCGCTATGGCGCACGTTTTCTGGAAATAATGCGATTGGATAAAGTAGAGATAAGGCGAATTTAAATCAAGCGGCTGGCAACGTTCAATTAGCTTATAAATTGCATAACCTGAATTTTTAGTGGGGGTTGAAACTGAGATTCTTTTTTTGCTGTAGACTTCGATTGCCATATTCTACAGAGCGAAGTATACAGCATCAAAATATTAAGTCTAATGCGAGAGCGAAAAGACGCTAATGAAATTTTTTAGTGGTAGCTGGATTGACAGGGATTACAGAATTCCTCGTATTTTTTTTGCAGCGTCAAGGTAACACACAATGCTGAGTTGGATAATTTTTATACCAGCGCGAATACATCCATGCTGTATAAATTTTCTGAACAGTTTAAATTGTTTACCAATCTATCTTATTCTGACAATAGCGAAGAGAAGATAAATGGCTATAATTTGCAGGTCGGTATCCATGGCAGTTTTTAACTCATAACAAAACAGCCATTTGGAAAATTTGTTGGCGTCCCCAAGGGGATTCGAACCCCTGTTGCCGCCGTGAAAGGGCAGTGTCCTAGGCCTCTAGACGATGGGGACAATCTAGAAGGCGTAATTCTACTATAAATAAACTAATTTTTATTAAAAAATATTCATCTTTAAATCATTTTTTTAAGATTACTCATGTGTTTTAACTATAGAATTTAAACCTATCTTTAAAAACGGATAGTCATTATCATTTCTGAATGAATACAAAAGAACTCATTGAAAATGCATGCCGGCATTCGAATTATTTAAAAGAGCTTTTAAATGCCGAAGAAGCGATAAAAAAAGAACTTCAAAAGTATGTTGTAAAAGAATTTTGCAAGGCAGATGTCGTAGATTTTTTAAAAAAATTACCCTGTAAGTCAAAAGAAGATCTTGACTCTGTCTTAAGGCAAGCCAGAAAAGTTTTTTACGCCACCATCATAGTGCGTGATATTAATGGCTTGGCTAAACTGCAAGAGAGCTTTAACTGCAACACGGCTTTAGCTGAAATCTTTCTTCAATACGCACATAACTTTCATGCAAAAGCGCTCGTCAAAAGATACGGAGAGCCCGTCAGTGAGCAAGGCAAAATACAGCAATTAATCATTGTTGGCATGGGCAAATTAGGCGGTCACGAGTTAAATCCATCCTCCGACATCGATATCATCTTCACTTACCCGGAGTCCGGTCAGACAAGAGGTAAGGAATCGATTTCAAATCAAGATTTCTTTACGCTGCTGGCAAAGGACATCATAGCGAGCTTCTCTGACTACAGCGCAGATGGCATATTGTTCCGGGTAGATTTAAGGTTGCGGCCCTTTGGCTCCGACGGCTTGTTAGTATTCTCGCTAGAGAGTCTGGAATCGTATTTTGAGTCGCATGGACTCGACTGGGAGCGTTATGCCTGGTTAAAAGCGCGTGTGGTGGTTGGCCCTGAAGACGCCTTGGATAAGATTGTTACCCCGTTTGTTTACCGCCAGTACTTGGATTTCAATGTCTTTGAGTCATTACGGCAGCTAAAAACTAAAATCAACACCGACATGAGTAAAAAAATTAATGCGGGAGATATCAAGATTGGGCCCGGCGGTATTCGTACAGCGGAATTTATAGTGCAATCACAGCAAATTGTTTGGGGGGGTAAAGACAGTGAGCTCAGGGCGAAGACTTTTTTACAAGCGCTGCAGGACCTTGCCAGCAAAAATATACTGAAAAAACACACGCAGGCAATCAAGGCTGCCTACTGCTTTATGCGCAACCTGGAACACCGTTTGCAATACATGGATGACAAACAAACGCACAAACTTCCGGATGACGAGACAGAAAGACACCGCATTGCCGAATCGATGGGATTTGTCTCGTGGAAGCAATTTATCACCAAGCTTAATTACTATCAATCCTCACTGGAAACAATTTTTACTAGCCTGTTCCAAGATGCAACGCTTTCAAAATCGAATGGAACAAAGTCATCCAATGCATGGTTAAGTGAGGTAGACCATGAAAATGTCATGATTGAATTAACGCAATTGAGTTTTCAGAATGCAACAGAGGTGGCGCAGTACCTCTACAACTTCAAGCAAGCCAGCAGTTATCGCACATTAACGCCGATCTCAAAGGCACGATTTGATCATTTAGCCCCCTTGGTCATTAACCTCGCTGCATCTGTTAATGAGCCCGACAGGACACTGGTGAGTTTTTTTAATTTTCTCGCTAAGATTGCGCGGCGCTCGAGCTACCTTTCATTATTGCGGGAAAACTCAAATGTGCTGAAATTAATGATTCAGATAACCAGTTTTGATCCACATATCATCGATAAAGTCGCAGAAAATCCAGTCATCATTGATGACTTATTTAACACCGCGGATTTTTTAAAAACGGTAGATTTAACAGCCGAGACAAAACACCTTAGGCTTAAGCTAAAAAGAAATACAAGCAACTTAGAGCGGCAGATGGATGAGCTGAGGCAATTTAAAAATTCAATTATTTTTAAGTTAGCGGTACAAGAGATCATGGGAATCTTTCCGGTTGAGAATATTTCCGACACCTTGTCAGAGCTTGCCGATTTAATGGTTGCAGAAATACTTAAATTAGTGTGGTCCCAAGTCTTTCCCAAGCAAGCATACCCGCCGCTTGCGGTCATTGCCTATGGTAAGTTGGGCGGCAAAGAAATGGGCTACCTGTCGGATTTAGACTTGGTTTTTTTGTATGAGGATAGTAAGGCATATAGCTCCGATCAATACCTAAAATTAATTCAACGCTTTAATAGCTGGACCACCGCCCTAACGGGCGCAGGCTTTTTATATGATATTGATTTACGTTTACGGCCGGATGGGGGCAGCGGGCTTCTAGTGACGAGCTGGGATGCGTTCAAAGAATACCAATCCGAGCGAGCCTTAGCCTGGGAGCAACAGGCGATGTGTAAGGCGCGTTTTTCTTCCGGCCAGGCTAGCCTAAAAAATAAATTTGACACGCTTAGAAAAAAGATTCTTTGCCAAGCAAGAAATAAGCTCGAGTTAAAGGCTGAAGTTATTCATATGCGGGAGAGAATTTATCGAAATAAAACCCCCAAGAGTGAAACCTTTGACCTAAAACACAGCCATGGAGGGATGGTTGAAATAGAATTTTTAACGCAGTACTTTATTTTGGCATACAGTGCAAAATATGCTGAGTTGACCGCTAACATTGGCAATATTGCATTACTGCAATTACTAGCAAAATTGAATTTGCTTACTGAACAGGACGCTAGAACCCTTGTCGAGGCTTATCGCTTCTATCGAAGCCTGCAGCATAGGCAGGGAATTACCCCGGAGAGTCCGGGTAAGGTAAGTCATGCAGTCGTAGGGAACACAGCAAAAAAAATTCAGCAAATATGGAAGAAATTTTGTCAGAAAGATTTTCTTTAGTTACTGATTAGGCATTCGCCCTGTGTGTGGATTAAATGCTCCTTATTGGCAAATTCACCCTGTTTACGGAACTCATTTTTTAATGACGCGGTATCAATTTGAAAATGCCACCTATAAAAATAATCCTCATCCTCATCCAGTCGATTGCATGTCAGTAATTGCTCGTAAGACGAACAAGACAATTCAGTATCACCGATGGATAGAATTTGGTTAGTTGTATCGTAGCGATATTTTTCAGCTAAATTACGGGTCTCTGCTGCTAAAAAGTTTAAGTAAATACCTTTCGCTTCGATTATTGTTTCTTGGCAGTCAAAGAGCATTTCATCGGCATAACTTTTGCTACAGAGCAGAAGCAAGAATAAAGCAGGTAAAAAACGCATCAAGAATTAAGTTTAACAACATGCAAACTCGGTTTCACCTGCGCGTAAAGATTATTCAGGAACGCCAGCGTGTCCTCTGGAAAATCAATTTTATCGAAGTAGGTATGGAGAATGGTGTTAATCGGGGTTTGGTTACTTGAATTGGTATAGCTGTCATCGACATGCGTGACCTTGTTTTCGTCATCGACCGCAAAGTTATTTTGCTGTGACCAAATTTCATTGGCTGCCCCTTTCATGTCATATCCAATAAAAGTTGTTTGATCTTCGAGCGCGTATGCGGAAGCGCGCCCGACAGCCTGCGCCTTATATTTATCGATGAGATAATTTACAAAATAAGTTTCAAGCTCATCATTAATACCTTTGCCGCCATTGACTTCAGCAAACATCCCGGTAAATAAAAAATACAGGTTTTCGTCGTCACAAAAGGAAATGACTTTATTTACCGCTTTATGCTGCCGAACGATCTGGTTAAAGTTTTTCGGAAATTCTGTTTTTAGTAATTCAAGTGGGTTGGTCATGGCAAGCCTTCTTTAAAAAAATAAATATTTTACAAACGAGATGATACCTAAAACTAAAAATATTGCAGCCAAGCATGACAAAATCATCAGCGGTTTGCATTCATGTGCTTTGCATTCACTCATAAAAATTCTCCATTAAGTTAATATCTATTTTTGAACTATACGACAAAAAAAAATTCAAACCTATTGAAAGTTTTTTTGGCATATTTTTTGCTGTGTAATTAAAGTGTCGTATTAAAAGGATAAATTATGGAACTTCATACCGAAACATTCACATGGCTTCTCTTTGTGGTTCTTGTCTTACTGATCAGATGGGAGCTATTACGGCTAGACCAGCGCTTAGAAGCAAGAATCATCAGACTTGAAGAGCTTGAGAAAAACACCAAAAGATAGCTTAAAACTTACGTATCACAGCACATGTGCCAACAAAATGGTAAGGATTACCCCAGCCTCGAATTATCTCAAGGTCCCCATTGTAACGGTCTAACACTATGGACAAGCCTATCTTTTCATTTGTTTCCATCTCAAGCAAGCTGACAGTCGCGTCGCTAACGTTAAGAAAGTGGTTGCCGTGCACGGGGTGGGACAGGGCATTACCTTCAATCTTTATTCTCTCCATAACGGCCTTATCATTTGCATTTTTATCAATTCCCTTACAGAGTAAATCAGCACTGACTAATTCAGCAACAGCAAAGTTTGAGAACAACAACAGCATTAGGAAGTATATTTTTTTCATTTTTTGCACCAAAAAAGATCGTATCATTGAGTAATAATCCATATGATTATAATGTAATATTTTTTTAGTCATGTCCTATCCTTTAAAGTTGCATTATTATTTTTCTTTGAGCTGATTTTTATGTATAAACACATTGCATTATTACTTCTTCTTCTGCCAATTTGTGGCAAAGCACAAACCGCTTGCGATTTTAACTACCTTGATGCTGAGCTGCCCAAGCTTTATAAAGGCATTGTGCTTAAAACAAATACGACGCCCAAAATTTTTACATTCTGCGCAGACGGCAATCATTATCTGTTTAATGCAAGTATGTTTCAGCAATTTAATAAAGGGCAGGGCATTAACCGAGCGCTAGAGAAAGATCTGCTATCTTTCTATCTCAACAAATATAGCGCCAATAGTTTTTCTAAAACGTATTTAAGGGCAAACGGACAGAAGATTGAATTAATTTCAACAATCATTAATCGTAAACCACCCAAGGCGCTGGAAATTTCAGAAGAAGTATTTATTGATGAGGGTAATGCAACAAGGGTGCAATACAGCAATATGATACGTACCGATGTGCCCCAATCCGAATACTTGAGTTATTTTAAAACGGTTGATCTGACCGCAGAGCAGATCACAGTTATTGAGAAATTTGAGCCATTTATTGGGGTGCAAGCATTAACAAAGTAATGACAGGGCTTAAAGAAAATTTTTTATACTATTTTATTGCAATCACCTATTTGTTGGCCGCTTTGCCGCATCCTGACAATTATTATTTGATTTTTAAAATCACTATTTTTGTGACAATTCCGTTGTTGATTTATTTCACAATGCCGAGGGTAAAGCGGCTCACACTATTTTATTTAGTTGCTTTCTGGATTGTTGATAATCCACTGTATTTATTTCCAATAGCGGATTATGTCTGGGTTATATATAACCTTTTAGCAGCAGTTTTTTTTCTTTTATTATCAGGGGGTGAAGAAAGCCCGAAACATTAATACTTTAAAGTTAGCGGGAATGTGAATTTATCCAGCTTTGAATTAAATCCAACAAGCCCGTTTTTTTAGCAATAGTAAAAGCAAATATAAAGACAGCTATAATCAGTGAAAATGTAATTAAAATATCAATTAAATGCATCGATGTTTTTTTACCTAAAAAATCTTATTATAGCTTGACATAAATATCTCCTCCATCATACTCATAATTGTTAGTTTGCTGATATTCCGCAAACTAAGTCAGTATAAATTTACAATTTAAGGTCTAAATGAAAAAAAAGATTGGGCAAGCCTCACTCGTCTTAGCGTTCATAGCCGTTGTCTGGCTTGTGTTAGGTATGTTAAATATTGTTCCATTATGGATAGAGCTATCACAAGAGACAAGTGTGCGAGCGCATGCCTCTGTGGCGGTAATTTTTTTATTAATTGGCTCATGGGCATTTTGGAATAATGATTAATTTTTTAATGAAAGGATGTATTTATGATTAAAACTTCAGATATTTGTATTTTGGTTTCAGTGGCAGTTGCATTTTTAACTACAGCTTTTTTATGGTTTCAGGGTGCTGATACGAAACAAGAGGCATTATTTACAGCTACGTGGATCCCGTCAATTTTAACTTTTGCTATTTACTTTAAACTAATTGCTAGGAAGGCATAATTATGGATGACCAATTGTTATTCTTTGTTGGTTTATTTTGTTTTGTTCTTGCGATCATAGGTGCTGTAATGACTGCACTTGAATTTAAGAATATTGAATTAAAAGAGAAAAAATAATATTCATTTAATGGAATAAAAAGTTTGTACTATCTTGCTTTTTATTTAGGTTTAATTAATTGACATAGATTTTTTGTAAGCTTACCCATTTGTGATGTAGGGCTGGGTGATCTCCATTCTTCTGTTCCCGTCTGCGCTATAACTATGCCGTTTAAGTTAGGCCGGTCGTATAAACTTTTACTGTAGGTTCTGATTCTTTTGTTCTGACAATCCAATTCTTGATTGAATTTGATTGATCCTCCACCCCTAACTTCGCCATCCCCATTAATGTATAGAGAAAATCTATAATAGCCGTCAACGATCATGTGATTTTCAAAATCATCCATAAACATTTTTTCGTCTTCAAAAACATCAATCCAGGCAAACGCAAAGGAGGGCAGTAGTAATAAAAGAAGAAACGTTCTCATGGGTGCAATATAGGCAAATAAAGTCGCATTACTTTGTTGAAGCCTGGATGGCTTGTTCAACATCTTCAATAATGTCGTCGATATGCTCAATCCCCACTGAAATCCTTATCAAATCCTCACTAACACCCGCTAAAGCCTTTTGCTCCTCGGTTAATTGTCTATGTAACGTCGATGCAGGATGGCATGCTAGTGATTTTGCATCACCCATACTGAGGACCCTTAGAATCATTTGCAAGGCGTCAATAAATTTAGCGCCGGCTTCTCTGCCACCTTTGATGCCAAAACTAATAATACCGGATGCCAGGCCCTGGGTAATTTTTTTACAGACGTCATGGTATTTGTCGTCGGGTAGGGCGGCATAATTTACCCATTCCACGCGTTCATGATTTTTTAAATATTTGGCAAGGGCAAGTGCATTTTCGCAATGGCGCTGCATTCTCACCCCTAATGACTCGAGCCCTAACATGATGATGTAGGCGTTGTTGGGTGATAAACAGGCTCCCGTTTCTCGTAATGGAACCACACGGCAACAGGCAATAAAGGCTGCCGGGCCAAATTTCTCAGTGTAGACGACACCATGGTAAGAGGGATCTGGCTCATTGAGCATGGGGTATTTTTTAGGGTCTTTCGTCCAATCAAACTTACCCGAATCAACAATAATTCCGCCAATCGTTGCGCCATGGCCATCGATGTATTTTGTTAAGGAGTGAATCACAATATCCGCACCAAAATCAATGGGTCGACATAGATAGGGTGTCGCTACAGTATTATCGACGATCAGAGGTATGCCATGTTTATGCGCAATGGCTCCAAACTTTTCTAGATCAATGATGTTTCCAAGCGGATTACCAATTGACTCACAATAGATCGCTTTCGTCTTTTCATCTATTGCATCCTCAATGCCCTTATAATCGGCACCGTCTACCATCTTTACTTTAATTCCCTGTTTAGGAAAGCTGTGGGTAAAACAATTATACGTGCCACCATATAGCTGATTGGTGCTGACAATATTGTCACCCGTCCTGGTAATGGTCTGAATCGCATAGGTGATTGCAGCCATGCCCGAGGCAAGGGATAAGGCAGCAATGCCGCCTTCCATTTCCGCCACTCTTTTTTCTAAAACATCGTTAGTTGGGTTTCCTATTCTTGAGTAAATATTTCCTTCAACCTTCAGGTCAAATAAATCCGCTCCATGCTGCGTATCATCGATGGTAAAGCCGGAGGTCTGATAAATTGGCGTTGATGCTGCTTTCTGATCATTATTTTCTGATTTATAGCCATGATGCAGCGCTATGGACTCAAGCTTCATATGTGGATCCTTTTAATCATTTAAAATCAACTACACCGTCATTGATTCGTGTAAATTTAAAAATCAAATACTCTAGTATGTAATTCGCGTTATAAAATTTATAGGATCGATTCGGAAACTTATCCATGGAGCGCAATACGTAATTTGCTTCGATCGCTGGCTTCGATTTTTTCCCCACATATTTAGGCGTACATGTGGTCAAATTCTTTTTCTGCATGTATTGCAGGGTTCTGCATATACGCTCACTCACTATTTCGCATCGTGCAGTCCAACTAAAATTTATGTAGCCCGTATGTGCAAAAAGGTTAGGGATGCCACTAAACATCATGCCCCGATACCAACTGGTATCATTAAGTCGTATTGTTTTATCATTGACAACAATGTCTATGCCTCCCAATATTTGTGCATTCAGGCCCGTGGCCATGATAGTAAGATCACACTCAATAACTTTGCCATTTTTAAGTTTAATGCCATGAGGCTCCCAATTACTTACCTCTTGATGCTCTACCGTAACTTTGTTTGTTTTTAAGGAGATAAAATAATCATGGTCCAAGCTGCAAGCAGGCCGCTGGTTCCAAAAATCGTATGCAGGGACATTGGTGTCATCATAGTAGGGATACTTTGCTATTATTTTCTTTTTATATGACTTTTTAAAAAGTCTGCTATGAAAATAATCTATTAAGGTTTCAAACGTTTTATAAAGTCGCGTTGATTTTTCTTGGCCATCAACGTTAATAATCCAGGCCGGGCTACGTTGTATCAATGTCACCTTCTTGGCTTCTTTCACGACCGCAGGCGTCATCGTTACCGCAGTGCAGCCACTTCCAATAATGGCGACATTTTTATCTTTGATTGCTGTATTTTGCCAATCTTGCGTATGGACAATTTCTCCCTGGTATTTGTCTTCATCTTTGAACTTTGGAAAATTAGGATATTTGTAATCACGCGATCCAGTACAGCAAATAACATATTGGCTGATAAAGTCTTGACGGTTAGTTTTGGTCGTCCATTGATCATTATTCCACGATAGTGATGTGACCTTTGTGTCGAATAATATGTTGTCTCTAATATTAAACTTCACAGCAGTGTCATTTAAATATTTTTTAATGTCTTTACCCTGGCCAATAATAGGGCCTTGCCACGGATTAAAAGTAAATCCGTAGGTGTACATATCCGTATCGGAACGCACACCAGGGAATCTCATTTGATCCCAGGTGCCCCCTAGATCGTTTCTTGCTTCAAT
>Ga0209335_10001658_pt1 | contig 25246 bp, 25 predicted proteins | sample COG_09_FD_184753 | JGI IMG/M metagenome (GOLD analysis project Ga0209335, IMG submission 184753) | Pelagic Microbial community sample from North Sea - COGITO 998_met_09 (SPAdes) (version 2) | ecosystem: Environmental > Aquatic > Marine > Neritic zone/Coastal water | place: Helgoland, sampling...
GAAAACATTTAAATATCTAAAGTTTATTATTGTTTTAAGTGTTGTAATTAAAGGATTATAATAGTATATCCTCACTTTTTATTAAAGAACAAATATGAATTTATACGAACATACAATTGTAGCAAGACAAGATACTAGTCCTGCTCAAATAGTGCAATTAACTGAAAAATATACAAAAATAGTTGAGAAAAATGATGGCGAGATAGTGCAAACTGAAAATTGGGGATTATTAAACTTAGCGTACATAATAAAAAAAAACACAAAAGGTAGTTACATACATTTTAAAATTAAAGGACCAGGGAAGATTATAGAACTGTTAGAAAAAAATGAAGTATTAGACAAGAATCTTTTAAGATATATGACTGTAAAAGTTAAAAAATTTGATTTAGAAACAAAATACTTTTCAAAAAAAGATGAGTATGAAAAAAAAGAATATAAAAAGAATTAAATATGCCGTCAAAAAAAAGAAGTGATAATAAAAAAGGTAAACAAAGTAACTTTGCAAAACTAAGTATTTTTCAACCAAATAAGTACAAATTTGGCAAGTCATGCCCTTTATCAATTAAGGAAGCACCTGCTGTGGATTATAAGAATATTAGATTACTTAAAAAATATATGTCTGAAAATGGTAAAATTTTGCCATCAAGAATTACAAATGTTTGTCAAAAAAAACAGAGGGAACTCTCTTTGTCAATTAAAAGAGCTAGAAACTTAGCATTAATTTAAATGAAAGTTATACTTTTAGAAAATTTAAGAAGCATAGGATCAATTGGAGAAATTATAGATGTTAAAAGGGGCTTTGCTAGAAATTTTTTAATTTCAAATAAAAAAGCTCTTTATGCTTCAAAAGAGAATATTGCTGAAGTTGAAAAAGTTAAGGCTGATTTAGGAAAAAAAGATGCTGAGAAGAAAAAAGAAGCAAAAAAACTATCAGAACAAATTAATGATAAAGAGTATTTGGTAAAAAAGCTAAGCACAGAAAACAAAGAACTGTATGGCTCTGTTAAACCAACCGAAATAGCAAAACTAATATTAGAAAATGAAAAAATAGATATTAAACCTTCTATGATTCAACCTTTAAATGAAATCAAGTCACTTGGGAAATTTAAAGTTAAAATCATTTTACACTCAGAGATAGATTCGATGATTACAATCAATGTAGTTACTGCCGAAACTATTCAATAATTATACAATTTTTTCCCCAGCAAATATTTATTATTTTATTTAAATCTTTTTCAGATAAGATTTTATAATGGAAAATAATTTAAGTTTAGTAAAAGATACTTTTAAAGAATTGCCTAATAACATAGAGGCTGAACAATCTGTTATTGGATCAATATTAATGTCAAATGAAATATTTGATGAAATAAATACAATAATATCAAGTATTAATTTTTATGATCCTATGCATCAAAAAATTTTTTCTGCAATTGAAAGTCTTGTCTATAAAGGAATGCTTGCAAATCCTATTACATTAAAAAACTATTTTGAAAATGAAAAAGACGATTTAAATGTTCCAGAGTATTTAGTTAAAATTACAAAATTTTCTACTTCATCAAGACAGGCAATTGAATATTCAAGAATTATTTATGATATGTTTGTAAGGCGAGAGTTAATCAAAATATCTGAAAATACAATAGACTCTGCTAAACTTAATGATCTTGATACTAACGGTCAAACTATAATTGAAAATTCAGAAAGACTATTGTTTGATTTAGCTGAAAAAGGTTCATTCAATTCATCTTTAGTTAAATTTGATGAGGCAATGAAGCAAACTATTGAAATGGCTTCAGCAGCTTATAAAAATGAAGAAGGATTAGTTGGTGTTCCTACTGGATTAAGAGATTTAGATGATAGACTTGGTGGACTTCATAATTCTGATTTGATTATTATTGCAGGCCGTCCTTCTATGGGTAAAACGGCTTTGGCGACTAATATTGCTTTTAATGCAGCTCAAAAATTGCAAGAAAAAGGAAAAAAATCATCTATTGCTTTTTTTTCACTAGAAATGTCGTCAGAACAATTATCAACACGAATTATAGCTGAACAATCTAGAATTAAATCAAATGACATTCGTAGAGGAAAAATTACAGATGAGCAGTTTGATAAATTTATTGAAACCTCAAAAAATATTTCTGAACTACCTTTGTATATAGATGAGACCCCTGCAATTAGCATTGCAGCAATGAGTAATAGAGCAAGAAGAATCAAAAGATTGTTTGGACTAGATATGATTGTTGTAGATTACATTCAGCTAATGACAGGTTCACTTAACAACAGAGATGGTAGAGTTCAGGAAATTTCACAAATAACCCAAGGTCTTAAAGCTGTTGCAAAAGAATTAAAAGTTCCAGTTGTTGCTCTGTCTCAACTATCTAGGGCAGTTGAACAAAGAGATGATCACAAGCCTCAATTATCAGATCTAAGAGAATCGGGCTCTATTGAGCAAGATGCCGATGTAGTTATGTTTGTTTATAGGGCAGCTTATTATTTGGAAAGAAAAGAGCCTCAAGCTGCAACTGTTGAACATGCGGAGTGGCAAGCAAAAATGAGTGAAATAGCTCATTTAGCTCAAATAATAATTGCTAAGCAACGACATGGGCCTACTGGAAATATAGATTTAGAATTTGAAGCTATGTTCACTAAATTTAAAGATAAAGATACTCAAAGTTACTAATTTAAAATATATATTAGTATTAAATGCTATCTCATTTATATCAAAATACAGTTCTTAAAAACCCAAAATCAATTTTTGTATTGCTAATAATAACATTATTGAGTTTTAGTTATTTTTCTAAAGACTTTAGGCTAGATGCCTCATCTGAAACACTGTTAATTGAAGGTGATCCAGATTTAAAATACTTGAAAGAGATAACTAAAAGATATGGCTCAAAAGATTTCCTTATTCTAACTTACACGCCTAATGAAAGAATGATTTCTGAAACTTCAATTAATAATTTATTAAGTCTAAAATATAAAATTCAAAGCTTAGAATGGGTGCACAATGTTGTTACACTTTTGGACATTCCATTATTAAACAATTCTGATTTGCCGCTGCAAGAAAGGTTAAAGAACTTTAAAACATTAAAGGATCAAAGTGTTGATAAAGAAAGAGGCTTTAATGAAATTTTGAATAGTCCTGTATTCAGAAATTTTGTGATAAGTGAAGATGGAAAAACAAGTGGAATAATAGTTTATATAAAAAAAAATGCTAATTTAAAACAATTACAAAGTACTAATAAAAAAGAATTAGATAATTATAATGATAATCTAAAAAAAAAAAATCATCAAAATATTATTCAAATAAGACAAATTATTAAAAGTTATGACGATATAGGAAAAATATATTTGGGTGGCATACCCATGATCGCAGATGACATGATGTCATTTATTAAGAACGATATTGTTATATTTGGTTTAGGGGTATTGTTATTTATTATTGCTACTCTTTGGTTTGTTTTTAAAAAACTAATCTGGATAATAATTCCTATTAGTAGTTGTTTTTTTTCTGTACTAATAATGACAGGGTTACTCGGTCTTCTTGGCTGGAAAGTAACTGTAATATCATCAAACTTCATAGCTCTAATGTTGATTTTAACAATGGCAATGAACATTCATATGAGCACACGATTTTTACAACTGAGAAATGATTTCCCAAATTTAAAAAACTTTGAAATTATTTCTAAGACAACTAGGAAAATGTTTTGGCCCATTCTATACACTGTATTAACTACTATTTGTGCTTTTCTGTCTCTAGTTTTTAGTGACATTAAACCTATTATTGATTTTGGGTGGATGATGACTTTGGGGTTAATTACGTCTTTTATAATTACTTTTACATTACTACCTACTCTTTTGAGTTTTTTTTCGAGTGACGATATAATGATTAAGAAAAATCATGATTCTAAGATTACTTCTTTTTTTTCTAAAATTTCAATTAATAATAAAAATATAATTTACACTTTTACTATATCAATAATTATTTTAAGTATAATTGGAATAAGCCGTTTAGAAGTAGAAAATAGTTTTATTAATTATTTTAATAAAAATACAGAAATTTATAAAGGTATGAAACTTATAGATGAAAATTTAGGAGGAACTACGCCTTTAGAGATTATTTTAAAATTTCCTAGTAAAGAAAAATTAAAGAACAATGAGGATGAAGAGTTTGGAGATTGGGGAGAGGATAAAAATACTGATGATAAAAAATATTGGTTTACAAAAAATAAAATTGATAGAATAGAGGCTGTTCATAAATATCTTGATGGTTTACCCGCCGTAGGAAAGGTTCTGTCTTTTAACTCTATCATTGAGGTTGCCACACAATTAAATAATAATAAACCTTTGGGCACATTGGAAATGGGAGTTCTTTATACTAAAGTTCCAGATGTTATTAAAAAAGATATAATTGATCCTTATATTTCAATTAAAGACAACGAAGCTAGAATAAGCCTAAGAATCATAGATTCTCAAGATGGATTAAGAAGAAATGATTTAATTAAACAGATTAACTATGACCTTGAAAATAAACTTGGAATTAATAAAGAAGAATTTAAGCTAGCAGGAGTTTTGATATTATTTAACAATTTACTTCAAAGCTTGTTTAAATCACAAATACTTACACTCGGATTAGTAATGATTGGTATTTTTGGAATGTTTATAATCTTATTCAAAAATATTAAATTGTCTTTAATTGGTGTAGTGCCAAATTTTATTGCTGCATTTTTTATTTTAGGGATTATTGGTTTGTTAGGAATTCCTTTAGATATGATGACTATAACCATAGCTGCAATCACTATTGGTATAGCTGTAGATAATAGCATTCACTATATTTATAGATTTAAAGAAGAGTTTATAAAGAATAAAGACTACAATAAGACCTTAAAAATTTGCCACTCAACTGTTGGTGTTGCAATATTAAATACATCTATAACCATTGTTTTTGGTTTTTCTATTTTGGTTTTTTCTAATTTTATACCTACTATCTATTTTGGAATTTTTACCGGTATAGCAATGTTATTAGCTATGGTTTCAGTGTTAACTTTACTTCCAACTCTTATTTTAATAACCAAACCTTTCAGTAAATAAGATAGTAAATGTTTGATTTTTTAAAAAATTTTTTTGGAACAATTTCTATAGTAGATCTAATTTTTTTAATAATAACAATCTTATCTATAATCAAATGTTATAGAAAAGGTTTTGTTTTAAGTTTACTTGCTGCTTCCAAGTGGTTATTAGCTTACATTTTAACACTAATTATTTTTCCAAAAATTAAACCTTACTTTAAAGATATAATTGATAGTGATTATGTTTTAGATGTAACTCTTGGCGTTGGAATTTTTATTTTAGTTATTTTTATAATATTAATGATTAACAAGGGTATTAGTAAGGCTGTTAAATACTCTGGAATAGGAACTCTTGATTCAATTTTTGGATTCTTTTTTGGTTTTATTAGGGGTTATATAATCTGTGTTCTTATATTTTCGGGTATAGATATAGTCTATAACTATAATAAATGGCCAATAAATATAGATAAATCATACATCTTTCCATACATTGAAAAAGGTAGTAATTATTTGATTAAAGAGTTCCCAAATGAAAAAAAATATCAAGATTCTAAAGAAAAAATTGAAGAACTATAATCCTAAGCTTAAAGAAGAATGTGGTGTTTTTGGTATAAGTGATAACGATGATGCTGCAGCTTTAACAGCCTTAGGTCTTCATGCTTTGCAACACAGGGGTCAAGAAGGATGTGGAATTGTATCTTTTGATGGTAAAAAATATCACTCAGAAAAAAGATTTGGTTTAGTTGGAGATAATTTCAATAAAGAAAAGGTATTAAAAAACTTATCTGGTAATTATGCTATAGGACATAATAGATACAGCACCACAGGTGAAAACACTTTAAGAAATATTCAACCTTTCTTTGCAGATACAAATGCAGGTGGTATTGGAGTTGCTCATAATGGAAACTTAACAAATTCAATTACACTTAGAAATAAATTGGTTCAAGATGGAGCAATTTTTCACACAACATCTGATACCGAAACAATCGTTCAACTTATAGCTAAATCAAAAAGAAATAAAACTATAGATAAAGTTATTGATGCTATATTTCAAATCCAAGGTGGCTTTGCATTAGTTATGCTTACGCAAAATACATTAATAGGTGTGAGAGATCCCCATGGAATTCGACCTTTAGTAATTGGAAAAATAAAAGATAGCTATGTTTTTGCCTCAGAAACCTGCGCGCTAGATATTATAGGAGCAAAATTTATTAGAGATGTTGATAATGGTGAGGTGGTATTTATTGAAAATAATGAATTAAAAAGTATCAAACCCTTTCCTTCTAGAAAAGTTAGACCTTGTGTTTTTGAATATATTTATTTTGCAAGACCAGATAGTTTATTAAATGGTAAATCGGCCTATGAACATAGAAAAAATTTTGGTATTGAGCTAGCAAAAGATAATAAAATTGATGCTGACATTATAGTTCCAGTTCCAGACTCTGGAAATGCTGCGGCGCTTGGGTTTGCTCAATATTTAGGAAAAAATTTTGAATTAGGATTAATTAGAAATCATTATGTTGGTAGAACTTTTATTGAACCAAGTCAAAAAATTAGAAGCCTGGGTGTAAAATTGAAATTAAATGCTAATAAATCTGCAATTAAAGATAAGAAAATTATTCTAATAGATGATTCCTTAGTAAGAGGAACCACGTCTCATAAAATTGTTAAAATGCTTTATGATGCTGGGGCAAAAGAAGTACATGTCAAAATTGCTTGTCCAGAAATAAGATATCCTGATTTTTATGGTGTGGATACACCAACTAAAAAAGAGCTTCTTGCTGCTAACAAAACTAATAATGAAATTTGTGAATATATTGGTGCAAAATCTTTAAACTTTTTATCAATAGAAGGGATGTACAGAGCAATGGGTTTTGAAAAAAGAAATGATACATACCCTCAATTGACGGATCATTATTTTACTGGTGATTATCCTGTAAAACCAATAGATGAACTTGGTGATGATAAAATAACTCAACTATCTTTATTAAGTACTGCAGCAGGAAATTAAATGAGCACAGTCAAATTTACTGAAATGAAAAATGGCCTAAAGGAAGATTACTTATTGTTAAACAAGTACGAACAAGAATACATCAATGGCACCGCTAATAGAGTTTTAAAGTTTATGAGTGGATTAAACTCTACACTTGAGGGCTACAAAATAACTAGATTGGAACACTCACTTCAAACTGCCACTAGAGCTTTTAATGATAAAGCAAGCGAAGAAATGATCGTTGCAGCATTGCTACATGATATAGGTGATGAACTAGCTCCATTAAATCATGCAGAATATGCAGCAACTGTTCTGAAGCCTTATGTTTCAGAAAAAACTCATTGGATAGTTGAAAAACATGGGGAATTTCAGATGTATTATTACGCCCACCATCTTGGTAAGAATAGAAACTTAAGAGATAAATATAAAGATCACAATTATTATAAAGATACTTTACTTTTTTGTGAAAATTGGGACCAAGCATCATTTGATCCAGAGTATAAATCTTTAACACTTGATGATTTTGAACCAATGGTAAAAAGAATATTTTCTAGAAAGCCTTATAAAAATAAATAACTTTAAAAAATAATTTTAACAACTATATATAAAATATGATTACTTCAAAAGAGCATTTAATCAAATATTTCAACACTGGAATAAGAAACTCTGATCATTTTAAAATAGGTATTGAGCACGAAAAATTTTTATTTGATTTAAAAACAAATAAAAGAGCAGATTATCCAACAATACTTAAAATGTTCAAAGGCTTATATGAGTTTGGCTGGAAACCTATCATGGAAAATGAAAATATTATTGGCCTTAAAAAAAATGGAAAAAGCATTACTTTAGAGCCAGGCAATCAAATCGAACTTTCAGGGGCTCAATTAAACAATATTCATGAAGCGTGCTCTGAGTCTCAAGATTATCTATTTGAAATTAAGCAAATTATTAAAAAGTTAAATTTAAAAATAGTGAGTGCTGGATTTGATCCAATATCTAAAATTTTAGAAGTTCCTAACAACCCAAAGCAAAGATACGAAGTGATGACAAAAGATATGCCTAAAGGCGGCAAGCTAAGCTTAGACATGATGTATCGAACTTGTGGAACACAACTGAATGTAGACTATAATTCTGAAGAGGATTTTATAAAAAAGTTTAAAGTAGTTAATTCAATTGTACCTATTTCAATTGCTTTATTTGCAAATTCTTCAATAGTAGAGAAAAAAAATAGTAACTATCTTTCTTATAGGTCTAAAGTTTGGCAAAATACATCAAGAGGTGGTTTGCCTGAAGTTTTTTTTGATAATATGAATTTTGAAAAATATGCAGATTTTGCAATGAATTTTCCAATGTTGTTTATTCAAAAAGACAAAGAATATATTTCTGGAAGAAATTATTTATTTTCTGATTTTATGAATGGAAATATTAAAGAAATAGACAATCAACTCCCTACAGAAAATGATTTAACTACACATCTAAGTACAATTTTTACAGAAAATAGATTAAAAAAATATATTGAACTAAGGTCGATGGATGCATGTGGTTGGGAGTGTTTATGTTCTGGTCCTGCTTTTAATACTGGTATTTTATATGGAAATTTAGATGAGGCTTATGATTTAATTTCTAAATGGGATAAAAATAAAATTATAAATGCATATCTTGAGGCTCCAAAAAAAGGCTTTAATACTAATTTGATGGGGAAAGATCTATATCACTGGACCTCAATATTATTAGAAATATCAAAAAAAGGTTTAAAAAATAGAGATGTAATAGGTAATGGTGGTTATAATGAGACTCACTATTTAGATCATTTAGAAAAAATAATTGATAATAAGTTAACAAATGCAGATCATATGATTGCTAAATTTTCTAAAAATGAAAATTTAAATGATTTATATGACCAATAAGATTATAGCTATTCAAGGGAACCACCCTAAAAAACTTAATCCCAAAACTGATACCAGCATATTTCTTGCTAATGAGGCACAAAACAAAAAATATAAAATATTTTATTACGAGCCTAAAAATTTATCCATAATAAATGATGAGGTTATTGCTAAAGGTTTTTTTATTAAATTTAATTATTTTAATAAAAAATTTTTTAAGATTTTAAAAAATCAAAAACTTAATTTGTTGAAATGTAAATTTATACTAATAAGGCAAGATCCTCCATTTAACTTGGAGTATATCTCAACTACTTATATTTTAGACAAGATAAATAATAAGGTAAAAATAATTAATAACCCAACATCAATAAGAAATATTTCAGAAAAACTATATTCATCTTCTTATCAGAAGTTTATGCCTAAAACTATTTTTACTAAAGATATAAAGGAAATTAAAAATTTTTATAAAATAAATAAAAAAATGATTATTAAACCTATTCATGGTTATGGTGGTAACGACATTCATCTCATACAAGGAGTTTTTAAAAATTTATTAATATCTAAGTTTATAAAAAAACATGGGCATATAATGTGTCAACGATTTATCCCTAATATAAAATATGGTGATAAAAGAGTTTTTTTAATTAATGGAAAAATATCTGGAGCAATATCGAGAGTTCCTAAAAAAGGATCTTTCTTAAGCAATATGAGTAAAGGAGCTAAACCTATATTAACAAACTTGACTATATTTGAAAAAAAAATTTCTTCTGTTATTGCTAAAGATCTTAAGCTAAAAGGAATCTACTTTGCTGGGATAGATTTTATAGATCAAAAATTAAATGGTGATATTAATGTTACGTCTCCAACAGGATTAAAAACTTATTATGATTTATCAAAAATAAACTTAGCTAAATTTTTTTGGAAAGGTTTAAAAGCATGAACAATTTAACATCACAGCAAAAAGGTTCCTTATTAGCCTTTATTGCTGTGATGTTTATAACGCCTGACTCTCTTTTTATAAGATTATCAAATATTGAAACTTGGGGTATGCTTTTTTATAGAGGAGCAATCCCTTTTGCAGTTACATTGATTGGGCTTTTATTTTTTTATAAAAAAAAATTTTTTAGAGCAATATTAGCTATAGGATACCCCGGTATTTTTTATATTATAAGTTTTTCTATTTGTAATATTACTTTTATAATTTCTATACAAAATACTAATGTGGCAAACACACTAGTAATGATTGCTATGGCGCCAATGCTTTCTGCTATTTTAGGTGCTATATTTCTAAAAGAAATGCCAGATCAAAAAACTTGGTTTGCAATTATTGTTACCTTTGCTGCAGTGGCATATATCTTCCATGATTCAATTGAACTTGGTAATTTCTATGGTGATATTTTTGGGTTAATTACTGCTTTCGGTCTTGCATGTAATGCTGTTATTGCAAGATTTGCAAAAAATAGAGATCTTGTTCCGTCTGCAGTTATAGGAAAGCTCTGTGTTGCAATTTTTGCTTTTTTCTTTGTTGAAAGCTTTACTCTTGAAGGTACTGATTTATTATTTATACCTTTAATGTGTGTTATGTGTGTTGCTATACCTTTTGTTTTAGTAACAATTGCCCCAAGATTTATACCTGCTGAAGAAGTTAATCTATTTTTTTTACTAGAAACAATCATTGGCCCAATTTGGGTATGGTTAATAATCAAAGAGCAGCCTAGCATAGAGTCTCTTCAAGGCGGTTTGGTTATAATCATAACCATTGCCATACACTCATTTTTGAAGCTTAAACAATCTTAAGCCAGTCTCAATTAAGTCATTATTTGAGAATAGATCACGAATAATTAAATTGTTTATATGGATAAAATTATAAAAAATTCTTGGGCTCTATTTTTGGGGATGGGATTAATAATGTTAGCTCATGGTTACCAAGGTTCATTATTGGGAGTTAGGGCTGTGCAAGAAGAATTTAGTTTAATTGCTACTGGATTTATGTTGTCTGGCTACTATGTTGGGTATTTCATTGGTGCAAAAACAATCCCAAGTTTGATTTTAAGAGTTGGTCATATAAGAGTATTTGCTGCATTTGCCTCAATGGCTTCTATTGTAATTTTATTCCACTCTATTTTTATTCACCCATTAACTTGGTTTATTCTTAGAGTAATAACTGGGATTAGCATGGTATCTATTTATACAATTGCCGAAAGCTGGTTGAATGATAGAGCTAGTAACAAAAACAGAGGAAGTGTTTTATCAATTTATATGATTGTACTTTATGGATCAATGGCAATTGGAATGTTTTTTTTAAACTTTAGTAAACCAGAAAATTTTCAACCTTTTATTTTAGTTTCTTTATTTATGTCACTTGCTTTAATACCAATTTTATTGACCAAAAGAAAGGCACCAACTTTTAAAAAAATTACAGGTATGACTCTAAAAGAACTTTATAAGATATCTCCCTTAGGGATGGTTGGTTCCCTTTTTTATGGGACAGTTCAATCGGCTTTATTTTCTCTTCTTGCAGTTTATGCTACATCAATGAATTTCACTATATTCGAAATATCAGTCGCAACTTTCTTACTTGCTATATCAGGTGCTGTAGCACAATTTCCTATTGGAAAATTATCTGATAAATTTGATAGAAGATTGGTTATAATATATAGTACTTTTGGTTCAACTTTTTTTGCACTTTGTTTAATATTAGCTTCAAGACAAATGTATTTACCTGGTGATCTTGGTACTTCTAAATTATGGTTTTATATATTTCTGATTTTGTTTTCTTTCTGTAGCTTACCAATGTTTGCAATAATTTTTGCACACACTAATGATTTTATTCCAAAAGAAAAATTTGTTGCAGCTGGAGCTAGTCTCCAATTTGCATTTGGATTAGGAGCTATAAGTGGGCCCTTCTTCTGTTCAATTTTTATGAACGTAATAGGTGATAATGGTTATTTTGTTTTTCTAATGATTTTTCATTCTTTAATCGGTTTTTTTGCAATTCACAGAATGAGAATAAGAGATACAGAAGATAACCCTGACTCTCAATTTACAGCTATGCCTCAAACAATTACACCTACGGGTATGGAATTAAATCCTACAACAGAACCTATTGAAGAACCTACAAAAGTTGAATAATATAGTAGCTAACAACAAATGAAAAAAATAAACATTTTATATTCATTAATAATATTTTTTTTAATAACAGTCATAATTAATAATAATCATATATTTAAAAAAACTTTTAAAATAATAAAAAAAGAGAGTTATTCTAAAAGAATAGAAAATACCTATGGGTATTGCAAAGGATCTTCAGTAGGCTATTTAAGGTTTATTAAAGAAAAATTTAAACTGAATATTAATCCTAAGATAATTAACTTTGCAATAACACCTCCTTTAGATTGGTCAATTTATGATTTAAATCTGAATAAAGATGAAAGTAAAATTATTTTACTTAACTACAAGAAAGATTTTAACTATATTTTTACCAAACAAAAAATAAATTCTTGGGTTTTTAAGGATATTATTCAAAATACCAAATCTATTAATAAGATAAAATTTAAAACTGTAAATAATGATGATACCTTTTTAAATGGTACATTGAATTTATATAAAATAAATTCTAACTGGAAATATTCTTCAGGTAAAAAAGACCTCATTTATAAAAAAAAAATAAATCAAATAGTTAATTCGAACCCAATAATTATAGATTTTAAGACCAAAAAATTTAATTCATACTTTGGTTCATTCTTAATTGAATTTGAAAATTTGAAAAATAACAATTTAGACAATATTCAAAGTATAATTTTGAACAGTAATAATTATATTAATATTGAAAACTATAAAATAATTAACCAAGATAAAGATTGCTATTATGTATCTTCAAGAAATTAGTCTAATTCTATTACAGGTTATTTTTATATACTTGTTTTTTAATAACACAATTATAAGTAGTAAAATCTTAGGTAAGATTGAAAGTATTAAAAATTTTACAAATATTGATTTCATTATCATTAACATAATAATTTTTTTAAATTTACTCATACTTATTTCAATTTTTTCAATTAACTCGATGTATTTTTTTTATCTTTATGTGCTATTAATTTTATTAACTTTAAGTAAAGATTTTATTAAGAAAATAAAAATTAATTTTAGCTATAAAAATATTATAATACTTTTTTTAGTTTTTATTTTGTCTTTAGACTTAGCTTACACACTGGAATTAGGTTGGGATACTCAGTGGTTCTGGTATCTAAAGGCTTTAAACTTTTATCAAGACCAAAATTTTTCAAATTTAAAAAATTTACCTATTAAAGCATATCCTCATCTAGGTCCTTACATTTGGGGTTTTTTTTGGAAGTTTCCATTTGGTAATTTTGAATACCTGGGTAGGATTGTTTATATTTTCTTTTATACATTGGCTATTTTTTCATTCTCAGAAATACTAAAAATAAATAACCACCTAAAATATATTTTTTCGTTAATAATAATAATAGCAACGTATAAATATGATTTGTTTAATGGTGATTCTGATATTTTAATGTTTATATTTTTATTATTTGCTGCAAAATTTACTTATTATTTGTATCAATCGAAAAAAAATCAACTTCTTTTAATACTTGTTCTTTTGGGAATTGCTAATATCTTAATATGGATAAAATATGAGGCGGCCTTCTTTATTTTATTTTTAATTTCTTCAATATTTGTTTGTAATAAAATTATTAATAAAAAAAATAAGATTGTTATGATTACTTCATTTTTTTTCCTCATATTATTTAAGGTTTCAATGCTGTGGGTACTGGATATGCCCATGATTGATGATAAATCATTTGGACTACAGGAAACAATGTATTTTAATTTTGATGAATTTTATTACAGAATTACTAATATCTTATTTTTTATTTTTGTTTTTTTGGTTCAAAGTCCAATATATTTGCTTACTCTACCTTTGATGATAATTTCGATTAGATTGCTTAAGGCAAATCCACTTAATATAACTATTTTATTATTTACATTTATTTTTTTTAGCTTCACAATCTTTGCATATTTCTTTAAAGTTGACCAAATTGTATTTCAACTAAGATTTTCTATGGGTGAATTTTTATTTTCTGCGTCAGGAATTTATTTACTAGTTTTTGCAAATTTTCTTAATACATATTTGTTAAAAGGTAAAAAAACTTACAACTAATTTGATTTGTATTAATTTGCATCAAGTACAGCATTAAGAAACTGCTTAGTTCTCTCATTTTTTGGATTTCCAAATAACTGTTCTGGGGGTCCTTGTTCAAAAATTTTTCCTTCATTGAAAAAACATACTCGATCTGAAATTTCTCTAGCAAATCCCATTTGATGTGTCACCATTATCATGGTCAAATCATGTTCTTTATTTAATGATCTTATTACATTTAGCACTTCACCTACAACTTCTGGATCAAGTGCTGATGTAATCTCATCTAAAAGCATAACTTTCGGCCTCATAGCTAAAGCTCTTGCAATCGCAACTCGTTGTTGTTGTCCCCCAGATAGTCTTGATGGATGTTCATTTTTTTTGTCTGTTAAGCCAACTAACTCTAGTAGATCAAGAGCTCTTTCTTTTGCCTCTTCTTTTTTCATACCAAGGACCTCTACCGGAGCTTCAATGCAATTTTGAAGAGCTGTCATATGAGGAAAAAGGTTAAATTGTTGAAACACCATTCCAATTTTTGATCGTCTTTCTCTTAAGTATTTTTCACTAGCAACAACAAGTTTTTCTTTTTCAGGCATATGAGTTAGGGGCTCACCATCTAAATAAATTACACCCTGATCAATTTTTTCTAAAGTCATTAAAACTCTTAATACTGTAGTTTTGCCTGATCCTGATGGGCCAATAATTGAAACCATTTCATTTTTTTTTATTTCTAAATTAAGCTTATCTAAAACAATGAGGTCCCCATATTTTTTAGTAACATCAGAAAATTTAACTAATACATCATCAGGATTTTTTTTATTTTCCATTTAATTTTTGACCTTTCCTTGAGCTTTATTTACTGATCTTTCTAATTTTCTAATACCCATAGCAGCTGGAACAGAAAGAACTAAGAAAATAATACCGACTATGGTATAAGGTTCTAAATAACGGTAATGATAACCCCCTACTGCTGTTGCTGCATGAAACAATTCAGCTACTCCAATTGTTGATAGTAAAGGTGTATCTTTAAAAATCCCAACTAAATAATTTCCCATTCCTGGAATTGCTATAGGAAAAGCTTGAGGTAAAACTATTCTTCGATATGTATATATAGTTGTGAAGTTTAAAGCTCTACAAGCTTCCCATTGTGTTTTTGGAACACCTTCTAATGCACCTCTATATACCTCTGAAAGATAAGTTCCAAAATGAAGACCTATGGTTATCATTGCACAAACCCAAGCTGATAATGTAATTCCAAATTGTGGACCTACAAAATAAACAAAAAATAATTGAATCAAAAGAGGAGTCGAACGAATAAACTCAACTATTTCTCTGACTATTGCATTTATAATTTTGTATGGAGTTCTCTGACCTAATAAGAATAATAAACCCACTACAGCTGCAATTGTATAACCTATACCTGCCGCCATTATAGTATTTAGTGTTGCCCATAACATTTGAGGCAATATTTGAAAAGTAAAATCCCATTTCCATTCTGCATTCATTATATTTTCTCCCTCCCGACCTTTCTTGCAGCAATAACCTCTAGCCATCTCAAGAATGGAACTAAAAAGAACCTGGAAATAATATAATATATTAAGAGTGCTGTGCCAAAACATTGGGCAGACAGCCATGTAATTGCATTGATTTGTTTAGCTTCAAATGTTAAATCAACAACAGTTACTAGTGCAACTAATGCTGTAGCTTTTAAAAGCTCAACGGTTAAATTTGCAGCAGGAGGAAGTATAATTGGAAAAATTTGAGGTATGATAATATTTTTCATTCTTTTAATGGGGCTAAAATTTAATGCATGAGCTCCTTCCCATTGTCCTTTTGGTACGGCTAATATACCACCTCGAACAATTTCAGCTCCATATGCTCCAAAGTTCATTCCTATTGCAACAACTCCAGCAGTAAATGCTTCTAGTGAGATACCAAAAAAAGGTAGAACATAATAAAACCAGAATAGCTGAACGAGTAAAGATGTTCCTCTAAAAAATTCTATGTATACAGTTGCTACACCTTGGATCACAGAATTATTTGACACTCTCATTAATCCAAAAATTATTGAAATGATCACATAAAGAATGGTCGCACAAATCAATACTTTAAGTGTAGTCACTGTTCCTAACAGTAATGTAGAGCCATGCTCAGCTAAAAATGAAAAATAACTCACGTTTAAAACCTTTAAGTAAAATTTAAAAAAAAATCAGGCGACTTTTATTCATCGCCTGATTAAATTAAATTAATTTTTTTACTACTTAGTTGAACAAGCCCATTCTGTGCTCATTTCAGGAGGTGGTAGTTGAGCTTTATCATACCCATACTTACCAGCTCTTTTCAACATAGTTGCTGGGTTAGCCATAACTTTAGCTAATGCTTTATTAAAGTTATCTCTAAACTCAACATCAGTTTTTCTAAAACCAATACCAACTACGTTTAGAGTTTCTTTAGGCATTAACTTTGGATCAGTAACTTCAAATGCACCACCAGTTTTTTCTTCATGCTCTTTAGCACCAAAGAATGTTTGAACAGCTACATCAGCTCTTCCTGCTTTCATTGCAGCAAGAATTCCAACTTCACCTTCAACCAACATCATTTGACTTTCTGGAACACCATATTTTTTAGCTGCCTCTACTGTGTTGAAACCAGCACCAGTTACAAGTTTAGCACCTGTACTAATAACATCAGCATAGTTGTTAATATTTTTAGGGTTTCCTTTTGGTACTAACATTGCGTCACCAAAAACACCTATTGGATCTGAAAAATTCATGTTATCACATCTACTTTTAAGAATATACATACCTCCAGTAACCATATCTGAACGATTAGCATTAATTCCTGGAATTAATCCTGACCACTCAAATACTTTTGTTTCATGTTCTGTTATTCCCATCTCTTCTAAAACTGTTAACGCAATCATATTAACAAATCCTAGTGCTTCGCCATTATCGCCAGCATAAGCCCACGGTACAGCTGTACCAAAACCAAGTCTTAACTTGTGACCATTTTCAAGTTTACTAGTTAACGTTTCAGCGCTAACTGCAGAAATACTAAAAATAATTACAAGAAAAATAGCAATCGATTTTAAAAATCTATTCATTTTTTGTTCCCTCTATTTAAGTTTATTTTAATAATTAAAACAAAATTGAAGTTGTTTGTACATCAAAAAAATTAAATGCAACTTAAAGTTGCTTAGATAAAAAATTTGTATTAGCTAATGAACTCAAGCTTATCACCTATATTAATTTCGCCACCATCTAGTGCAGTTAGATAAATTCCCATATCAAAATGGTTATATGTTTTTTTTAAAGCTTGAAGTAAATTTAAGCTGTTATCATCTGTTTGTGGTTTTAAATTAATTGCAACACATCTTGGTATTTTTTTTTCGACCTTAAAAGAAACATTGTTAATCTTAATTATCTTTCCAATCCATTCTTGCTCTTCCCAGGGCTTAATTCCATCGACACATAAATTTCCTCTGAATCTAGATATTTCAATATTTTTATCTATTTTTTTTTGAAAATCATTTATGCTTTCAATGTTTAAAAGTGACACTGAATTAATAAAGTCAACTTTATTTGATATCGATGTATCGAAAAAAGGTGATTTCTCATTTTTCATTAAAGTTATTGGTTTTTTTAAAGAGTCTTCTAATTCGATAATTTTATTTGAGAGTAATTGACGATCACTTAACTCGCTCACATTAATTGTTAAAATTTTTTTTCCTTTAAAAGTTAGTGTTAATTTGTTTTCCTTAAACAAAAAATTATATTTATTTAAAGCTGGAGAGTTTTTAAGAGTTAAAATATTGTTCCATTTACCCCTTCTCTCTTCTGGGCTTTTTTCAAACAATCGTGCATTATTTAAATCTAGGTCTTTAGCAAATGCAAAAATTCTATCCCCTACTATTCCAATATTCTGTTTAATTTCACACCTATTAATACTTTGGTATGATACTGATTTAACTGGGCAATAATTTATTGAAGAAATAATTACACTCATATAATATTTTAAAATAATATGTCTAAATTGTCTTCAAATCAACTTCAAGAATATAATAATAATGGATATGTTGCTCCAATTGATATTTTATCTGAAAATGAAACGATTGAAATTAGAAAAGAAATAGAATTCATTGAACAAAAATTCCCAGAAGAAATAAATAAGTCTGGTAGATATAACGCTCATCTTATTTCTCCACTACTTGACCGAGTGGTTCACAACACAAAAATTTTAGACGCTGTTGAAAGTATCATTGGTAAAGATATTCTTGTTTGTGGAACAACTCTATTTATTAAGAACCCTTATGAAAAAGGTTTTGTAAGTTATCATCAAGATGCAAAATATATTGGTTTAGAGCCTCATAACTGGGTAACCGCTTGGGTTGCTATTACTAATACAAACGAAGAAAATGGATGCATGAGAATGTGGGCTGGATCTCATAAAGATAGTTTAAAAGACCACAATCAAAAATTTAATGAAGGCAACTTATTAACTAGAGGTCAAACTGTTGAAAATGTTCCAGAAAAAGAAGTTAAGCTACTTATTCTAAGTTCAGGTCAAATGTCACTTCATCATCCAGCATTAGTTCATGGATCAGGGTTAAATAAAAGTAACGATAGAAGAATAGGATTTGTTATTCAAAGCTATATAGGGTCAAATGTAAAACAAGTTCTTGGTGAAAATAGCGTCCAAATTGCAAGAGGAAATAATAAATTTGGATACCACAAAGTTATTAGAAGATCTTCAGGGCTTTTAAATAAGAGTGATATTGAATTAAAAGCTATAGAAAATGAAAATTTACAAAGAATTTTTTATGCTGGTTCTTCAAAAAAAGGTAGTTTTTAGATTATTTATCTTATTTTATTTAGTATTTTTAGTTAAATTTTTCATAGACAAGGGCAAATAAAGAAATATAAAAAGTATGTACTGAAATTTTGTGGGGAACAATGTGCAACTCATTGGCTATTCCTGTAAAGGTTAAAGTCCTAGCGCCACACAGTATAGTCCGCTGTTGAACGATGGCCAGGAAAAGTCTAGTTCTGCAATTAAAATTAGCATCGGCATTAAATTAATTAACTTCTTAATTTTTAAGAGGTTACATAAAAAGATGTGTCGTATGTTTGTAAGGTTATTTCTATTATTAACTATCTTTATTCAATCATCAAAATTATATGCCAATGAAATTCCAATAATTGTTATTTCAGCAGGTAAGTCTATTCAGTCATATAGTACTGTGGGCAGTGATATAGAGGTTATAACTTCTGAAGATTTAGAAAAATCAGAGTATACTTTTTTAGGAGATATACTTGATAATTCTATGCCTGGTGCAAATTATTTTCAAAGTGGAGGTCATGGAACACAAGCAGGGATTCAATTAAGAGGATTACCAAAAAGATACTCTACAGTCTACATAGATGGAGTTAAAATGTCTGATCCATCTAATCCAGATAATAGTTATTATATTTCAAGTATCATGAAAGATAGTATCGAAAGAGTTGAGATATTAAAAGGAACTCAAAGCACTTTATACGGTAGCAGTGCTATTGGTGGAACAATTAATATATTTACAAAAAAAGGAAGTGAGGGCAAACATCAAGATTATGACATTTCAAAAGGTTCTAATGGTACAACTAATTTAAGTGCCTCTCTTAGTGGTGCTGATGATTATCATAATTTTTATTTAGGTATTAATAGCTTTTCGACTGATGGAATATCAGCAATGAACGACTCACCAAACACCAATGATCATGATAGTTACACAAATCAAGGCATGGTTAGTAATTATGGATATAAAATTAATGAAAATATAAGCTTTAGAGGTGGTGTAAAATATAATGAATCATTACTTAATTATGATGAAGTTAAAGCAGGTAGAACCGATGATAATAATAAAACTGATGATACAGAGTTAAGCTATAATGTGGGTCTTAACTATGAAAGTGGTAAGTTTAAAAATTCATTAATCTATAATTATACTGAAATAGAAAGACTTACAAAAAGCTATACTAATTCACCAAGTAATTATTATGGTTACCGTGATGTTATTAGCTTAATTGGTGAATATAATTTTGATCTAGATACGAGGGTAGTATATGGATTGGAAAATGAATTTGATAAAGCAAAATTTAAAAAAGACTGGCCAACAGATTATCTAACAACTGATGAGTCTGTACATTCTCAATATGCAGATCTTCAGTTTAGACACTCAGAAAAATTATATCAAACTATAGGACTTAGAATGGATACCCACACCACAGCTGGAAGTTTTTCCACTCATAGAAGTACGCTAGCGTATAAATTAGATAGCTCTTCAAAAGTTAGAGCAAGTTACGGAACTGGAATTAGATTTCCATCATTATATGATTATAACTATGGATCCTCATCAGTTACAACAAAAGAAGATCTTAGACCTGAACGAAGTAAAAGCTTTGATGTAGGGTATGAAGCAAATTTAGAAAAAATTAACACAATTATTGATATTTCTGCATACAAAATTATTTATATAAATGCATTAGAAGGATGGAAGTCGCTTGGTTGGACACAAAAAAATGCTGATGCAGATGTTAAAAGTAAGGGAATTGAACTTTCATCTTTTTGGAAACCAATTAATAATTTCAATATAGGTTTAAATTATAGTTATACAGATACTTATGATGGAGCTGATTGTGATAACCCAGATGATACTCTTACTATAGATTGTGCAATGGTTAGAGTTCCAAGACACGCTCTAACTTCATCAATTAATTATAAAACTAAAAATAGTATAAATAATAAATTGTTAATTAAATATTCAGGTGAAACAAGAGATTATGGTAATACAAATAATAAATTTTCAGATGTAATATTGGATGATTACATAACATTTAATTATTTAGCAGATTATAAGTTAAATGGTCGATACAAAATATATCTTTCAGCAAATAATATATTTGATCAGAATTATGAGCATGCTTTTCAATATTCAACTATGGGAAGAGCTTTTAATTTTGGGATAAAAAGTGAATATTAAATATTTAATTGGATTCATTTTACTATATTGTAGTAAACTATTATAATGAATTTTATAAAAATCAGTGCTGGAATTTTTTTAGTGTTAGCTGCTAGCAGATTTATTCCTCATCCTCCAAATTTTACAAGTCTATTAGCCCTAGCTTTTTATGTTCCTATTTTTTTTGGTATTAAGTTTATACCTGTCTTAATTTTATGTTTTGCAATAACTGATTTATTTATTGGTATTCACTCACTATCTATTTTTACATGGGGCAGTTTAATTGTGATTGGCATGTTGACTAAATATTTCTATTCTGGAATATTTTCTAGAATTTTAGGTTCTTTACTTGGTGCCACCATATTCTTTATAATTACTAATTATGGTGTATGGACAACAGGTGGCATGTATGACTATACTTTAGAAGGTCTGTTGCTTTGTTACACTCTAGCAATACCATTCTTTACATATAGTTTAATATCAACGTTTATATTCTCTAGTATATTTGAAGGATCTAATAGGCTAATTTCAAAGTTTAATGTATTTACTAAAAAAAAAGGGTTAATTAGTGAAAACTATAAATTTTAGTCTTTTATTTATAATTTTGTTGATATAATTATTAATTATAATTTATGAAAATTCAATTTTTATTAAAAAATACAGGAATGTATGAGCGCTTGGGTATAATGACTCTATCAAGTGTTCTTAAAGGCAAAGGACATGAGGTTAAATTGTTACTTTCTGAAGAACTAGGAGAAAGTGAAATTATTAGAAAAGTTAAAGAATACAAGCCACATATATTGGCTTACAGTATAATGACTGGTGAGCACACTTATCATATTGAATTAAATAAAATGGTTAGAGCTCAGTATAGTGAAGCCTTGTCTGTTTTTGGAGGTCCCCACCCAACATATACACCAGGAATGATTCATGATGAATATGTTGACGCAATATGTAGAGGTGAAGGTGAAATTTATTTTCCGCTTTTAATTGAGAAACTTTCAAACAATGAAGATTATTTTACTACTCCGAATTTTTGGTTTAAAAAAAATGATGGTTCTATTGTTAAAAATGGATTAGGTAACCTTGTAGAAAACTTAGATACATTGCCCAACCCAGATCGTAAATTAATGTACGATGCAGATACTCAACTAGCGGCCAGAGGTCAAAAATTATTTATGTCTAATAGAGGTTGCCCGTACAAATGCACCTACTGTTTTAACCATGCTTATAACAAATTAACTAAAGGCCATGGTGATATGATGAGATATCGATCTGTGGATAGTGTTATTGAAGAAATTAGAGAAGTTAAAGATAATTATTTTTTAGATCGTGTAAATATCGATGATGATATTTTTTTATTAAAACCAAAAGGCTGGCTCGAAGAATTTGCCGAAAAATATCCAAAAGAGATAGGAGTACCGATACTTTGTAACATAAGGCCTAATATGGTTAGTGATAGAGTTGGTAGACTTCTTGCTAAATCAAATGTCACTCATGTTTCGATGGGTATTGAGTGTGGTAATAATGAAGTAGCTACTAATCTTTTAAAAAGAGCTACAAAAAATGAAAAAATTATTGAAGCTGCAGAAATATTACATAAGTATAAAATTAAACTTATAACCTTGAATCTTGTAGGATTGCCTGTTGAAGATCCTTTAAAAATTGACCTTGAGACATTAGATTTCAATTTAAAAATCAAACCTGATTTTGCATGGTCTTCAATTCTATACCCGTATCCAGGAACTGAATTAGGAGATTTGGCCACTCGTCATGGTTTTTTTGATGGAGGTTTTGAAAAAGTACAAATTTCAAATAAAACTGAAAGCAATATGGATTTAGGTAATAAAAAAACTAACCTTCAAATAAATAATTTACATAAATTAATGGGTGTAATTGTTCAATTTCCATTTTTAAGACCATTTACGAAATTTCTTATATCCTTACCAATTACACGTTTTTATCAATACGTATATTTTGCACTCTATGGTTATAAATTTTTGAGACAATCTTCTTTAAAAGGAGTGGCGAAAAATTTCTGGCAATATATAGTTTTTTACTTCAAATATGTTGGAAGACTTGAAAAAAAAGGTGGCCCAAAAAAAGCTTCTACATAAAAAAAATATTTAAGCATATTGACCTGCAACAAAACCTGATGACCATGCCCACTGAAAATTATAACCACCTAAATGACCAGTAACATCCACTACTTCTCCAATAAAAAATAAACCTGGATTTTTTAATGACATCATCGTTTTAGAAGAAATTTCATTAGTATCTACACCGCCTAGAGTAACTTCAGCAGTTCTATATCCCTCAGATCCTATCGGATTAATAACCCAATTATTAATAGATTCACTTAATTGTTTTAACAATTTATTTGATAGCTCTGAAATATTGCCACCAACGTTATTTTCTTTACAAATTATTGAAGCTAATCTCTTTGGCAGAATTTCTGCAATTAAAATATTAATATCTTCTTTAGGGCTTGATTTCTTTTCATTTTCTAAAAATTTAAAAATATCTAGTTTAGGTGAAAGATTAATCTTAATATCATTTCCTAATTTCCAATAAGAAGAAATTTGTAATATAGAAGGCCCACTTAACCCCTTATGAGTAAACAGCATACCTTCTTGAAAAAAAATTTTATTAAAGAAAACTACTGCCTCTAAGGATAAACCACTAAGCTCCTTGCACATATCAAGTATTTTTTCATTAAATGTTAAAGGAACTAAAGCTGGTAGTGTCTCAACAATATTCATTTTAAATTGTTTCGCTATATCGTAACCAAATTTGCTTGCTCCAATTTTAGGAACTGAAAGACCTCCAGTTGCAATAATTAATGAATTACAAAAATACTTATCACTACCAACAGCTATAAAGTATTGATCACCTTGTTTATTAACTTCAGTAATTAGTGTTTCTTTCATCAAGGTAACCTTTGCTGTTTGGCACTCTAACAAAAGCATGTCTATGATTTGTTGTGCACTTTGATCACAAAAAAGTTGTCCTAATTTTTTTTCGTGGAATTTAATATTATGTTTTTTTATTAAATCTATAAAATCATTTTGGGTGTATTGCTTCAAAGCAGAGATCACAAATTTTGGATTATTGGAAATAAACTTGCTTGGGTGAGTATGTATATTTGTAAAATTACATCGTCCACCACCAGAAATTCGAATTTTTTCACCTATCTTTTTTGCGTGATCTACTAAAAGAACTTTTCGTCCACGTTTACCAGATTCTATAGCGCTCATCATGCCAGCAGCGCCTGCCCCTACTATAATAACATCGTATTTTTCTGTCATGAGTTAATAATAAAGTTTAATAATGTGGAGGTTTTTTATCTTCCATAACCATACCAGCTTCATTGCCATTCTCTAAGTCATTAATTCTTTTTTCAAAATTTGAGATTTGTTTTTTTAAAACTGACAATTCTTTTTGTTGAGAATATAGTTCATCGCCTATTTGAGAGATTTCATGTTGTAGAAAGGCAATCTGTTCTTCTAATTTTTTAATTAAATTGTCCATAAAGTTTTTATAGGTGAATTTATTTTAATAAAATTACTTAAACTTATTCTATAATTTCTTAAAAATATACGAATAGTCTTTACGCCAAATTTTTTGATATTTTTTCTCAGTAAGTAGCTTGTAAACTGGCAAATTTTTATTTTGTCCATGAATTTCAATACAAATAAGTTTTGGATTATATTTTTTAAAATTAAATTGTTTTAAGATCTGATATTCTTTGTTTTCTGCATCAATATTTAAAAAATCTATTTTACTATCTTTGTACTTTGACTGTTCCATAATTTTATTTAATGTTTTTTGTTTAAGAATAGAGGTCTGATAGCCGTTTAAAAAATATTGCTTTGCATGCTTCTCATCTGTTGTATTTAACATGTTAATTTTTTTTCTAAAAAAATATTTTGTTTTCCCGTTTTTGGAACCAACACTTAATCTTAAATTAAGATCTTTTTTTCTAGTAGCTTTAAATAATTCAATTGATAGTTCAGATAAATCAATGTTAATTCCATTCCAACCTTTTTTGAATAATAAGTGTGTATTACTCCCATCATAAGGATGATAACAACCAATATCAACGTAAATTCCACTACTCTTTTTTTTAAAAAAGTTTTCTATAAT
>Ga0209335_10001666_pt1 | contig 25201 bp, 18 predicted proteins | sample COG_09_FD_184753 | JGI IMG/M metagenome (GOLD analysis project Ga0209335, IMG submission 184753) | Pelagic Microbial community sample from North Sea - COGITO 998_met_09 (SPAdes) (version 2) | ecosystem: Environmental > Aquatic > Marine > Neritic zone/Coastal water | place: Helgoland, sampling...
AGGTCCCAAGGGTTGGGCTGTTCGCCCATTAAAGTGGCACGCGAGCTGGGTTCAGAACGTCGCGAGACAGTTCGGTCCCTATCTGTTGTGGGCGTTAGAGATTTGAGGGAACCTGACCCTAGTACGAGAGGACCGGGTTGGACGAACCTCTAGTGTACCTGTTGTGGCGCTAGCTGCATCGCAGGGTAGCTATGTTCGGATGTGATAAGCGCTGAAAGCATCTAAGCGCGAAACACATCTCAAGATGAGATCTCTTTTAAAGGTCGTTAAAGACGATGACGTTGATAGGCTACAGGTGTAAAGTCAGTGATGGCAAAGCCGAGTAGTACTAATTACCTGTAAGCTTTTAATAATGACAGTTTGTTGTGTACTTTATGATTATTATATTTAGAAATACTAAAATATTTAACGCTACGGTGACTATTGCATTAGGGTCCACCTCTTCCCATTCCGAACAGAGAAGTTAAGCCTAATTGCGCAGATGGTACTAGGGTAATACCTGGAAGAGTATGTCGTCGCCACTTTTTAAAAACCTCCTTACGGAGGTTTTTTTTTGCCTTTTTTTCAACAACATGAATATTTTGCCCTTCTTTTACTTATTTTCGTCCTCAAAGTTTTAAATATGTCAAAAGATTCATCGATCAAATCTGTACTTATCATTGGCAGTGGTCCTATAGTTATAGGTCAAGCATGTGAATTTGATTATTCTGGTTCTCAAGCTTCAAGATCTTTAAGAGAAGAAGGTATTGAGGTTACCTTAATAAATTCTAATCCTGCTACTATCATGACTGATAAAGTAGTTGCAGATAATATCTATTTACTTCCACTTGAAATAGAATCAATAGAAAAAATTCTTAAATCTCATAATATTGATGCTGTTCTACCTACAATGGGTGGTCAAACTGCTCTAAATTTATGTATAAAATGTGATGAAGTTGGTTTATGGGATGAATACAATATTAAAATAATTGGAGTTGATATTGATGCAATTGAAATAACTGAAAATAGACAAGCTTTTAGAAAATTGATGAATGAGATCGATGTTTCCATGGCTCCTCAATTAATTGCCAAATCATTTTTACAAGGAAAAGAAATTGCTCAAAAATTTGGTTTTCCTTTATGTATTAGACCATCGTATACACTAGGTGGATCAGGTGCATCTTTTGTTCATAGTGAAAAAGATTTTGACTCTTTATTGAATAGAGGACTTCATGCTTCACCAATTCATGAAGTAATGATAGACAAGGCAGTAATAGGATGGAAAGAGTTTGAGTTAGAATTATTAAGAGACAAAAATAACAATGTTACAATAATTTGTTCTATTGAAAATATGGATCCTATGGGGATTCATACTGGTGATTCTATAACAGTTGCTCCAGCTATGACATTAAGCGATAAAACATATCAGAAAATGCGAGATATGGCTATTAAAATGATGAGAGCTATTGGAGATTTTGCTGGTGGATGTAATGTTCAATTTGCTGTAAGTGATGATGAGAATGAAGATATTATTGCTATTGAAATAAACCCTCGAGTTAGTCGCTCCTCTGCATTAGCTTCCAAAGCTACAGGATATCCAATTGCAAAAATAGCTGCAAAACTTGCCATTGGATATTCGTTAGATGAATTAGATAATCAAATCACTAAATCCACCTCTGCTTTTTTTGAGCCTACTTTAGATTATGTAATTGTTAAAATTCCAAGATGGAACTTTAATAAGTTTAAGGGTTCTGATAGAAAGCTAGGTCTTCAAATGAAATCTGTCGGTGAGGTAATGGGAATAGGGAGGTCTTTTCAGGAAGCTTTACAAAAAGCCTGTCAATCTTTAGAAATAAATAGAAATGGTCTTGGTGCTGATGGAAAAGAGATTAAGAATCAAAATGAAATATTGAAAAGCTTAGAGTTTCCAAGTTGGAATAGATTGTTTCATATTTATGATGCAATTAAGTTAGGAATACCCTTTAAAAAGATTCAAGAAAAAACAAGAATTGATGATTGGTTTTTAAGACAAATTCAAGAATTACTAGCCATTGAAGATAAAATTGAATCATTTAATATTGACAATTTACCTAAGGAATTATTATTTGAAGCCAAACAAAAAGGTTATGCAGATAGACAATTAGGCCATTTACTAGGCTGTTTAGAAAGTGAAGTTTTTAATAAGAGACATGATTTAGGTGTTAAAAGAGTTTATAAATTAGTAGATACATGTGCTGCTGAATTTAGAGCAGAAACCCCATATTTTTATTCAACTTTTGAACAAGAAAACGAGTCTATTGTTTCCAATAAACCTAAAGTAGTAGTTCTTGGATCTGGTCCTAATAGAATTGGTCAAGGAATAGAATTTGATTATTGTTGTGTTCATGGTGTACTAGCTGCAAAAGAATGCGGCTATGAGACTATTATGATAAATTGTAATCCAGAAACAGTATCAACAGATTTTGACACTGCCGATAAACTATATTTTGAACCTGTTTTTTGGGAACATATTTACGATATTATTCTCCATGAGAAACCTATAGGAGTTATTGTTCAACTTGGAGGCCAAACAGCTTTAAAACTTGCGGAGAAATTATCTAGATATGGAATAAAAGTTCTTGGAACGTCTTATGAGGCTCTTGATTTGGCGGAAGATAGAGGAAGTTTTTCTAATCTTTTAAAAGATAATAATATTCCTTATCCAAAATTTGGAGTTGTTGAGTCCGCTGAACAGGCAATTGAGCTTTCCAAAGATTTGGGTTTCCCTTTGCTTGTTAGGCCTAGTTATGTTTTAGGCGGAATGAAAATGAAGATTGTTATTAATGAAGAAGACTTAGAGCATCATGTGGTAGATATTCTCAAAGATATGCCAGACAATCAAATTTTACTAGATCATTTTCTGGATGGAGCTATTGAAGCAGAAGCAGATGCTATTTGTGATGGTGACGATGTTAAAATTATTGGAATCATGCAACATATTGAGCCTGCTGGAATCCATTCGGGAGACTCTTACGCTCTTTTACCTCCTTATAATTTGGGGGATTTTATTATCCAACAAATTGAAGAATATACCCATACAATAGCAAAAGCTTTAAAAACAGTTGGACTTATAAATATTCAGTTTGCTATTAAAGATGATACTGTTTATATCATTGAAGCTAATCCTAGAGCTTCAAGAACAGTACCATTTATTGCAAAAGCATATAAAGAACCATATGTAAATTATGCCACCAAAGTAATGCTAGGTAAGAAGAAATTGAAAGACTTTGATTTTAAACCTGAAAAAAACGGTTATGCTATAAAAATTCCAGTTTTTTCATTTGATAAATTTCCAAATGTAAATAAAGAATTAGGCCCTGAAATGAAATCAACTGGAGAAGCAATAAGATTTATCAAAGACTTGAAAGATCCCTTCTTTAGAAAGATATATTCTGAAAGAAACCTATACTTAAGTAAGTAAGTCTTAATTAATAATAAGTTATATTTTATAAATAAGCTTGTTATATTTGAATATATAAACTTTAATATGAATTATAATTTAAAAGAAAACTACCCTCATTTTGTGGCAGTTTTATTTTTTCTAATTGTATCTATTACTTATTTGTCCCCTGTTTTAAATGGTTACGCTTTAAAACAAGATGATATTGATAATCATAAGGGGGTAGCTAAAGAAATAAGAGACCATAGAGAAGAATATAATGAAGAGCCTTTGTGGACCAATTCTATGTTTGGAGGAATGCCAGCTACTCAAGTTTCAGTAAAACATGATGCAAATTTATTGAGTTACGCACAAAAAATCATGTCTCTTGGCCTACCACACCCAATTAGCGTTCTTTTTTTATACTTATTAGGTTTCTACATACTTTGTATTTGTTTGAGTATAAAACCCTGGTTATCCATTGTGGGGTCTATTATGTTTGGTTTAAGCTCTTTCTTTTTCATTAGTCTGTCGGTAGGTCATAATTCTAAAATAATGGCCATGGCGTTTATGCCAATGATTCTTGGGGCATTTATTTATTCCTATAGGAAAAAAGCTATAGTAGGTTCCATATTAATGGCTTTGTTTCTTGGTCTTGAGTTAAAATCAAATCATATTCAAATTACCTATTACACCTTTATGATTTTAATTCCCCTAGGGTTTAGTGAGCTAATTAGATTTTATAAAGCCAAAAGAATGCCTTCATTTTTTAAAACTACAGGTTTATTAGTTGTTGCAGGTTTATTGGCAGTAATGTGTAATTCTGGAAATTTATTTATGACTTATGACTATTTACCTGATTCACAAAGAGGTCCTTCCGAACTAACTTCAAATACCCTTGGGGATAATGCTAAAGCTACAACTGGGGGCTTAGACATCAATTATATGACCAATTGGAGCTATGGAGTTGGAGAAAGTTTAAATCTTATAATCCCTAATGTTAAGGGAGGTGGCTCAGGTCCTTATTTGTTGGATGAAAATTTAATGGAAAATAATGATGTGAGCACTAGACTAAAGAATTTCGTCAAAGATGCTTATCAAAAAGGATGGACTATAAGTTCTTATTGGGGCAATCAGCCTTCAACTGCAGGTCCTGTCTATATTGGTGCTACAATTTTTGTTTTATTTTTTCTTGGTCTTTTCTTTTTAAGTGATAGGATTAAGTGGCCTCTGTTAACTATACTATTAATTTCAATCTTTCTATCCTGGGGCCACAATTGGATGTTTCTAACCAAATTATTTGCCGATTTTTTCCCAGGTTATTCAAAATTTAGATCGGTTACTATGATTTTAGTCATTGCTGAACTAATCCTTCCTCTTGTAGGGATTTTATGGTTGTTTCAGTTTGCAGAAAAAAAGTCAGATTTTTTGAATAAAGAAGTGGATTTAAAAGTTACAAAAATTGGAAACTTAAATTTATTTTATATCCTATCCTCTGTTGTAGTCGTTTTCTTTTTGACTTTGGTAATAAGTCCTGATCTATTTCTAAATTTTACATCTCAAAATGAACAACAAATAATTAATCAATTATCTGTTATGGATCCTCAAACTGGATCTTATGTAAGTGAGTTAATAGATTTCAGAATCGGAATTCTTTCTCAAGATGCTCTACGTTCTTTAATTTTAATTTCCATTGTTTTAGTTTTACTTTTCTTATTTATAAAGAATAAAATATCTAAGCATATTTTAATTGTTTCTGTAGGGTTGACAGTTTTGTTTGATATGTGGGGTGTTAGTAAAAGATATTTGAACAATAATGACCATTCAGATCTCGAAACACAGCTTACCAGAAAAAGTGGAATAAAGTATTGGCAAGATTATGAGCTTAAGATATATCCACATTCTCCCAAAGCTGCTGATTTGGCAATAAGAGATTATGAAATTGCTCTAAATAACGATTTAAGGATAGATGTTCAAAACACCATGAGAGATGTTTTAAATGAGTTCGAGGACAGTGATTATAGAAATAGAATTGCTAATATTCAATCTTTTAAAGCTCTTAACTTAAACACCAATTATCGTGTTTTAGAAATGGGTAATCCTCTTAACACTGCTAGAACCTCTTTTCTTCATAAATCTATCGGAGGATATTCAGCAGTTAAAGTTAAGCGAGTTCAAGAGCTTATTGATTTTTATTTTCAAAAAGAGTATAATAATTTGAATAATTCTTTAAAGAACAATCAGTTTGATTTACTTAAGTCAAACCACTTTTTTAATATGCTAAATACAAAGTATTATATTTTTAATCCAGATGGAAATGCTGTTGTAGATTTTGTGAATCCAAATAGAGAAGACAAGACACCAGGGGTTTTAAAAAATCCATATGCTTTAGGAAATGCTTGGACAGTCAAAGAAATTAAATGGGTCCCTAATGCTGATGCAGAAATTTCTTTTTTAAACGATTCCTCTTTCGACCCATCCAACATTGCTGTAATTGATGAAAAATATAGAGAAATAATTGAAGATATTTCCATGTCAGGTAATTCTGAAGTTAATCTCTTAAGCTATAGAGCAAATCAATTAGAATACGAGATTCAATCTGGATCTGAAGAGTTAATTGTTTTTTCTGAAGTTTTTTATGACAAAGGATGGAAAGCATTTGTAGACGGAGTTGAAACTCCTCATGTTAGAATAAATTATGTTTTAAGAGGGTTGAAAGTTAGTCCTGGAACTCACCAAATATTATTTAAGTACGATTTGCCAATTTTTAAGTATGCTTCTGTAATTTCATTTTCAAGTTCAATTATTGTTCTTCTTTTAGTTTTATTAATGTTGTTTTTTAAATTAAAGGAAAGACAATTCCCAGAAATATGAAAAAGGTTTTGGTCATCACTTACTATTGGCCACCTAGCGGTGGAGCAGGAGTTCAACGATGGGTTAAGTTTATAAAGTATTTTAAAAATCAAAATATTGATCCTTATATAATAAGTGTAGATCCAGATTTTGCTTCTTACCCAGTAATTGATAAATCATTAATATACAATATACCTAAAAATACCAATGTTTATTTAACTAAAACAAATGAACCATACTCTATTTACAAGAAAATTAATAATAATCAAACTCCTTATGCTGGTTTTGCCAATGAAGGAAGGCCTAATTTTTTGCAAAAAATAGCAAGGTTTATAAGAGGAAATTTTTTTATTCCAGACTCTAGAAAAGGTTGGAATGATTTCGCTTACAAGAAAGCTGTTAAAGTACTAGAGAAAGAAAATATTGATACCGTAATTACTACAAGTCCTCCACATTCTACCCAACTTATTGGTTTAAAACTAAAAGAAACACTAAATATTAAATGGATAGCAGACCTAAGAGATCCCTGGACAGATATTTATTATTATAAATCCATGCTTCATACAAAATGGGCAAAGCGAAAAGACCTAAATTACGAAAAAGGAGTAATTGAAATATCCGATAAAATAGTGGTAGTTAGTGATTCTATCAAACAACTATTAATTAATAAATCTAATTTAATTCAAGAATCAAAAATTCACGTAATTCCAAACGGCTTTGACGAGGAAGATTTTTCAGTTTCATCAACTAATAAAAACAATAAATTTTTACTTTCCTATGTTGGAACCATTACCAAGGATTATCCACTAAACTCCATAAAAAAGTCAATTACCAATCTAAATATTAATCTTGAATTTACTGGTAAAGCTGACCACCCAACCAAACATTTACTAAACGAAATTGCTGGTTTTAATAATCATGTGAAACACAAAGAATCCATTAATCTTTTATTAGCTAGTGATATGCTCCTTCTAGTTATTCCTAAAATAGCTAATAACAAGGGAATATTAACAGGAAAACTTTTCGAATATTTAGGGGCTAGAAAGCCAATTTTATGCATTGGTCCAACAGATGGCGATGCCGCTAAAATTATTAAGGAATGTAAAGCGGGAAAAACATTTGATTACTCAGATGAAAATGGGATATATGAATTTATAGAAACTTGTATGTCAAATGAATTTATATTTGAAAACAAAAATTATCTGAATTACTCTAGAAGAAATCTTACAAAAACCCTTTCAAAAATTTTAAATGATAAGGTAAATAATGAAAAATTGTAATGATAAATTTTGACGATACTAAAGCTGTATTTGCCCATAAGTCCAACTTTGAACTAAGAAAATCATATTATCTTTTTTCAATCCTCCAACATTCTCTTTTAGTTAAAATTGGAAGTTTATTATTGAAAATTTCATTTTTTTTAAGATTACCTATTAAAAAACTTATAAAAATGACCATTTTTAATCAGTTTTGTGGTGGAGAGAATATCCAAGATTGTTCCAATAGAATTAATGAGCTTTATGAATTTGGAATAGGAACTATTTTAGATTATTCAGTAGAGGGGAAAGAAAACGAGTCTGATTTTGAAAAAACAAAAGAAGAAATAATTCAAACTATTCTTTTTTCATCAAAGAACAGTAAAATTCCATTTACTGTCTTTAAAATTACCGGTTTAGGGAAATCATCTTTAATTAAAAAAGCAAGTCTAGATTTTCAAAGTCTTGAAGATAAAGAGCTTGTAGAACTAAACTTAGTTGCTATTAGAGTGGATGAGATTTGTCGAGTTGCAAGTGAAAATAGAGTTTCTGTTTTTGTAGACGCTGAAGACAGTTGGTACCAAGATTATATTGATAAAGTGGTAGAAAGTATGATTTTTAAGTACAATAATGAATTTTCCATTGTCTATAATACTATTCAGCTTTACCGACACGACAGACTCCAATATATGAAAGATTTAATTTCAAGATGTAACTCAAATGGTAAGAAAATAGGTCTAAAATTAGTTCGTGGTGCCTACATGGAAAAAGAACGAGAGCAAGCATTTAAAAAAAACTATCCTGACCCAATTCAAAAAGATAAACAAGCAACCGATAATGACTTTACTAAGGCTGTAGAGTTTTGTGTTGAAAATATTAAGACTGTAAGTCTTTGTGCAGGAACGCACAACGAAAAAAGTGTTTTACATTTAACTAGTCTCATGCAAAAAAAGGCTTTAAAAAAAAACGATTCTAGAATTTGGTTTGCCCAACTCCTTGGCATGAGTGACCATATAAGCTTTAACCTTTCAAAAGAAGAATACAATGTTGCTAAATATGTTCCATACGGCCCTATAAAAGAAGTTATTCCTTACCTAATAAGAAGAGCAGAGGAAAACACTTCAGTTTCCGGACAAACCGGTAGAGAACTTTCTTTAATTAAAATTGAAGTAGAAAGAAGAAATTAGTCTAAGTATCGCATTGGTACTTTAGTCCCTTTTATAATTTTAGAGTAAACTCTAATAGAACCCACAAGAATTTCAGCTTCTACATAAATTGGGATTCTATTCGCATCGTCACTCACAAAAACATCCATAGTTTCATTGGCTTTGAAAATAGTTCCTTCAATTAGGTTAATTTGAAAGTGGATACAATCAATAGATTTTTTATTTTGATTTGTCACCTTATTTTTTCCTTTGTAAATAATATTTATGTTTTCATATACTTGTTTATCTAAAACTATATTTAATGGAATCGTATCGTCTTTTTGGTATTTACCAAAGTTTATTGCTCTAGAAAAATATACAGAACTCATAATGTCAAAACTGCAATTAATTATATCTAAAGTGTCTTTTTTAGATTCTTTATACTTGAAATCTAAAATATAAGCTAGATTTCTATCATAGTCAAAATCATACTCATAGTCTAGCTTAAAATCACCTTCTCTTACTCTTCTTGTAAAGTGAACTGGAAGAGAAGTTTTTTTTGAAATAAAGGTTGCATATTTATCTCTCACTTTAAAAAACCAGTCATAGTTTTTCAAGGTCCTTCCTTTTCCCTCCAAATATAGACATGGTTGATTATTATATATTGAATCTTCTACTTTGAACCTCACTTTTCCAGCAGAGACCCATGTTTTACTCATTAAATATTCAATATCATATATAACTTCTTCACCCGCTATAAATGGAAGCTCATTGGATATACAGGTTGATTGGGCCGATAAATCAAAGACTAATAAAACAAATAAAAATTTAAATAAACTATTCAGATGTTTTATTAACAAAAGCAGTTATTTTAAGAATTGTATTTTCAGGGGAAGTATTTGCAGAAACTGTAACAGTTTTGGTTTGCTTGCTGCCAGCTTGACCTTTAGATGGTCTAAATACAACTTCAATTTCACTACTTTCACCAGGAAGAATTGGTTCTTTTGGCCAGTTAGGGACAGTGCATCCACATGATCCTTTTGCATTTGAGATTTTAAGCGGTTCGCTTCCAGAATTTTTAAAGCTAAAAGAGTATTTATTCTCTGAATTAACGTCGACATTTCCAAATTCGTGAAGGTCGGTTGCGAATTTAATAGCTGTTTTAGGTAATTTAGAAGCCCCATCCATTGTAGGAGTAAATGGATTTTCTCGCATGTTTTTTTCAATATTATCGACATTTCTTTTGGTTGCTGGATCCGGAGATATGTATGTTTTATTTGGTGATTTAATGAAAATATCCTCATTGTCAGTTTTTGAAGTTAAACTGTAAAGAGAGATAAAAAATGCAACTAAAGAAATTGCAATTGCTATATTAGACTTGTCGTTCATAACTAAATTTTAGTTTGCTAAATTATAAAACCCTTTGTTATCTTTCAAAATTTCAAGAGATTTTTGTAATGGTGCATTTAATTCATTGATAATTTCATAAAATCTTTTGTAATCAAATAAGTCTTGAGCAATATTTGCTTTTAGTCTAATCTCAATTGTTTTTTTAGAATCTTCAAATTGAGGTTTGTTAAATTCTACACCTTCTTTTTTTGCAAAATCTATTAATTCAGTAGTTATACTTTTGCTATTAAAATCTTTCTTATACTTTTCAAAATTTGTATATTTTTTTTCTAGAGATACTCTATTTTTATTTACCCAATACAATGCGAATTGATTAAATATTCCTTTTCTAATAAGTTTACTGAAATAATCACTAGTTCCATTTGTGTCTAGTGGGACGAAATAATCTGGCACAATACCACCCCCACCATAGACTATTCTATTTTTTAAAAGAGTTGAGAACTCTTCGTTCTTATTATTTTTTATGCTGTCTTTGTTAAAAGATTCTCCCGATTTATACCTGCTATATTTTTCCTTTCTGTAGGCCAGAGATCCTTTGTTGTAAGGTTTCTGGATGCATCTCCCACTTGGAGTGTAATATTTAGATGTTGTAATTCTTACTTGGGTTCCATCTGGTAATTGAATTGGCTTTTGAACAAGTCCTTTTCCAAATGTTCTTCTTCCCACAATTAGTCCTCTGTCCCAGTCTTGAATTGCACCACTTACAATTTCACTTGCACTTGCACTACTTTCATTAACTAGAACAATAACCCTTCCTTTTTCAAGTAACCCTGTTTTATTTCCTGCATATGTTTTTTCTGGAAATTTTCTCCCTTTAGTTGAAACAATTTTTCTATATCCTGGTAAAATTTCATCAGATAAATCAACGGCTGTCTTTAGATACCCTCCTCCATTGTTTTGTAAATCTAGCACAAGATCTTCCATACCCTTGCTTTGTAATTTGAATACAGCAGTTTTAATTTCATTTATACTTGTTGAAGAAAAATTGTTGAGTTTAATATATCCAGTATTTTCATTAACCATGTAAGAAGCATCTACACTATAAATTGGTATTTTATCTCTTGTAATTTCAAAATCTAAAATCTCTTTATTTATTCCTCGTACTACTCCAATTTTAACTTTTGTTCCCTTTGATCCAAGAAGTCTATCTCTAACTCCCTTATTTTTAATTCCATTGCCTGCAACTAATTCATTTTTAATTTTAATAATTTTATCACCCGCCATCAGACCTACTTTTTCTGAGGGTCCACCAGGGATAGCTTGGACAATTAGGATAGTATCTTTAAAAATTTGAAATCTAATTCCAACACCAGTAAATGACCCTTTTAATGGTGCATTCATATCGTGAATATCTTTTAAAGATATGTAAGTAGAATGTGGATCTAATTGTTCCAGCATATACTCTATTGCATGTTCCGTAATTAGAGAATTACCAACAGAGTCAGGATATATGAGATCAAAAAATTTAATTCCTTGAAAATAGTTTTGGATGGTGTTTTTTAAATTAGAGTTATTATTAGGAATTGGTATGATACTTGAATTTGGTATTTTTTTTCTAACCACATCAAGCTTTAAAGTGTCTTTATTTCTGACTAATTTAACCTCACATTCAGAATTTTTTTCACCGCACAATAACTTATTGAATTCAGAATAATAGTAAAACTCTTTTAAATTATTGTTGTTAATTTCTAGAACTTGATCATTTTTTTTAATGTTTGATATTTCTGCACCACTGCCTTTAAATACACTATCAACAAGAATTTTTCCTTTTTTAAATTTAATTGAAAAACCAAGAGAGGTTTTTTCAGATGGTGTTATCCCAAGCGTTTCAAATACAGAGTCAGGTTGGTAAAGTGCCATTGGTCTTAGGTAATTATACATTCCTAGGACTAAATCACTTTGCAATTTATTTTCATCCACCTCGTCTACATACATTTGTTCGATAAGAAACAACAACCTTTGAATTTTGACATCTGTAGATCTAGATTCTAAATTCTGCCCAAGAATATTAAAAGTTAAAATGGTTAGTATTGATAATATAATATGTCTAGTTGGCAATTTCTTTATGAATTAGAATTTTCTATTCTGTTAAATTAGCTTAATTCAAACAAAAAAAGGTATATGTTAAAATTTATTTTTTGTGTAGGTATAAAATTGATTTACTTTCAAAAAAAGAATCTTCAAAATAATTAATAATTTTCTCGATTTTAAAATTGTACCTTTTAGAGACTTTTTGAATTTCTTCTTTCAAATCACCACCTTTTAAATAAATAATTCCATTTTGAATTTCATTTTTATTTGATTTTGCAATGTTTTGTTCTACCCAAGGACAAAATCTCTCAAGTTGGGTTACTGCTCTACTAACAATAAAGTCAAATTTCTCAGAAATATTTTCAGCTCTTTCAATTTTTGATTTAACATTTTTTATTTCCAAATCCTCAATAATTTGGTCAACAACCTTTATTTTTTTGCCGATTGAATCAACCAATGTAAATGAAGAATTCTTAAAATATATCGCTAATGGAATGCCAGGAAAACCACCGCCAGTTCCTACATCTAATATTTTTGTGTGTTTTTTAAAATCAATAAATTTAGCTATAGATAATGAATGTAACACATGTCTTGTATAAAAGTTTTCTGTATCTTTTCTACTAATAACATTAATTTTAGAATTCCAATCTAGATAAAGATCTTTAAGGGTTTCAAATTGATGCATTTGATTTTGATCTAAGTTTGGAAAATAATATTGAATTATTTTTGCGGAGTCAAATTGTTTCAAAACTGTGTTTCATTATGTTGTAAAGAAACTCTCTTGCTCTAAAGAGTTGAGCTTTAACTGTTCCTAATGGTAGATTTAGCTCTATGGATATTTCCTCGTAGCTCATTTCTTTAAAATACCTCATTTCAACTAAGATTTCGTATCTGGGTTTTAATTTTTTCACATACTGTCTCATTAATTGTATTTTCTGCTCATTCATAGCTATTTGCTCAGGAGTCATTCCATCACTTTTTATTTCGAACATATATTCCTCTCCGTCATTATTGGAGACACGATTATCTATAGACATTACGTTTTTCTTCTTTTTTCTAAGAAAATCGATACAATTATTTGTTGCAATTTTAAATAGCCAAGTACTAAATGCAAAATTTGGAGTGTATTGGACTAATCTGTTGAATGCTTTCCCAAATGCTTCTAATGTTAAATCTTCTGCATCATCATTATTATTAACCATCTTTAATAACATATAGTATATTGGATCTTTATACTTATCCATTAAATCAGAAAATGCTTGTTGGTCTTTGTTCTTCGTTGCTCTTAGGACTAATTCATAATCTTTTTGAGCCTTTTCCGAAAGGTGTGATAACAATTTTTCTTTCTCCATTAAAATCTAATTCTTCTATTTATTTGAAAGATAGGATTACAAAATAGTAAGATGATTTCATAAATTGGGAATGCCCAAAGAAGATCTTTGCACATCATAATCTTGAAAGCTTTGAAATTTACAGCTATTATTAATAAATATCTTACTGAAAAGAGAAGTAGACCAATCTTAATATAATTAATTGAAAAGAGTGAAAATATTACTAAAAAGTAGAAGGCTAATGCACTTAAATATTGCATACCTAATAAAATTTTGTGCTTTTTCTTGTATTTAAAATTTGTAGTATGGTGTCTTCTTTTTTGATAAACCCAGTTTTTAAATTCTTTTTTGGGCTTTGATATTGTCATGCTTTTAGAATTAAATATGACTTGGGTGTTGCTTATGTTGGATGCTTGATTAACAAATAGATCATCATCTCCAGACTCTACATGGTAATGAGATTTAAATCCATCGTTTAAGTAATAAACATCCTGGTGGTAAGCTAAATTCCTGCCAACGCCCATGTAGGCTAATTTTGCTTTTGCATATCCTAAAGAGTTTATTGCTATTTGAACTGTGTCAAATCTTATAATTTTATTTAAAAATCCTTTTTCTTTTTCGTATATACCTACCCCAATTACTATTTGCTTTTCTTTATCAAAGCCTTTACTCATTTCATTTATCCAATATTCTGACAAGGGTTGACAGTCCGCATCTGTAAACAATAAGTAGTTGTTTTTGGCAGCCTTTATCCCAATAGTAATTGCTAGTTTTTTCCCAAAATTATCGGTTTTATTATCTGGAATATCCACTATTTTAAGATGGGAGTACTTAGCTTTAAAATTGTTTAATATTTCAATACTATTATCCCAAGACCTGTCATTAACAACAATGACCTCAAAGTCATCGTATTTTTGATTAAGTACTAATGGAAGATTTTTTTTAAGATTTTCATTTTCATTTCTTGCACAAATAATTACTGTTATTCCTTTTTTCTCTACACTTTCATTTTCTTTGATAAAGGCTACTCTAGCGCTGAAATAAAACAAATAAAAACATTGAATTAAAAAACTTGTAATAAGAAAAATAAATCCAATTTCAAAATAGGTCATTTGTATTAAAACATTTAAAAATTAAAAGTATTGCTTAATTAAGATGTTCTATATTTGTTCTACAGTAGTTTATCCACAGTTTTATGAACTTTACTCTCTCAAAAAAAGATAAGAATTCAAATGCAAGGTCAGGGATTTTAAAAACTGACCATGGTGAGATAAAAACACCAATATTTATGCCTGTTGGGACTGCAGGAACGGTAAAATCAGTTTCCCAAAGAGATTTAGAAGATCAAATTAACGCACAAATAATTTTAGGCAATACTTACCATTTATATTTAAGACCGGGTATTGAAACTCTAGAAAGTATAGGAGGATTACATAAATTTATTTCATGGGACAGACCTATCTTAACAGACTCTGGAGGATACCAAGTTTATAGTCTTTCCGGAAGAAGGAAAATTACTGAACAAGGGGTTAAATTTAAATCCCATATTGATGGATCTTCCCATTTTTTCACACCAGAAAACGTAATGGAAATTCAAAAATCAATTGGTGCAGATATTATAATGGCTTTTGACGAATGTACACCATATCCATGCGATTATTCTTATGCTAAGGACTCTATGGAAATGACCCACCGTTGGCTAAAAAGATGTGTAGATGGGTTTAATTCAACTCCTTTTAAATACGATTATTCTCAAGTTCTTTTTCCTATTGTTCAAGGAAGCACTTATTCAGATTTAAGAAAACAAAGTGCAGAAGTAATTGCATCTTTTGATATGCCAGGCAATGCAATAGGCGGTCTTTCTGTTGGTGAGCCACATGATTTAATGTACAAACATACAGAAGAAGTTTGTGCTATTTTACCTGTTGATAAACCAAGATATTTAATGGGGGTGGGAACACCATCTAATTTATTGGAATGTATTGCTTTGGGAATTGATATGTTTGACTGTGTTATGCCATCAAGAAATGCAAGAAATGGAATGTTATTTACAAGTGAGGGAATAATTAATATAAAAAATAAAAAATGGGAAAATGATTTTAATCCGATTGACCCCAATGGTTTTTCTAGTGTTGACAAACGTTATTCCAGATCCTATCTTAGACATTTATTTGTGTCAAAAGAAATGCTAGGTCCCCAAATTGCAAGTATCCATAATCTTTCTTTCTATTTGTGGCTAGTAAACGAATCTAGAATTAAAATTGAGGAAGGAACTTTTACGGAATGGAAAAATAAAATGGTTGTTAAACTCGTTGAAAGACTCTAAAGTAAAAAATGAAAAAATTAGATTGGTTTATTGTGAAAAAATTCCTTGGAACCTATGTTTTCATGATAGGTGTAGTTATGAGTATATCTATAATTTTTGATGTTTCAGAAAAATTGAAAGACTTTATTAATCCTGAAAACAACCTTACATTTTATAAAATAATTACTGAATACTACCCTTATTTCTTTATTCATTACGCAAATTTATTTTCCTCGTTAATTATCTTTCTATCTGTACTGTGGTTTACAAGTTTTATGGCTCAAAGATTAGAAATTGTTGCTATTTTAAGTAATGGGGTTAGTTTTTGGAGGTTTTCCAGACCCTATATTATTGCTTCTTCTTTTTTATTAGTTATTTCAGTTTTAATGAATCACTATGTTGCACCTTATGCAAATAAGAATAGGTTGGATTTTGAAAATAAATTTACCAAATACAATGTAAATTTTAAAGATGTTCATTTGGAGGTTAATGAAGGAACGATTGTTAGTTATCGTCAGTTTATAGGAAATACTACTACAGTTAGACGACTTTGGGTGGAGAATTGGAGAGAAAATGAAAATGGACAATGGGAGCTAGAAAGTGATATGCAAGTAGAGCGTGCTGAAGGAGATAGTGTATTGTACAACTGGAAGCTTAAAAATACTTTTATAAGAAAAATTGGCAAAATCAATGACGAACTTATCACCAGAAAATTAATTGATACAGTTCTGTCTTTTAACATAAGTGACCTTGGACAGCGTTCTGCAATTACCTATGCTATGACTACTCCAGAACTCATTAAATACAGAGAAAAAGAGGAAAATAAAGGAAACTCTATTGCTCAAATTGACATCAGTAGACACGAAAGAACGGCTTATCCATTTGCTGCATATATTTTAACAGTTATAGGAATTTCTGTAGCTTCTCGAAAATCAAGAGAGGGTGTTGGGAAGAATTTAGTTATTGGTCTTTGTTGCGGACTGGTCTACGTCTTTTTTATGAAAATGACTACCGTTGCTGCAGTAAACATTGGTTGGAATACAATATTGGCAGTGTGGTTTCCAAATATTTTCTTTTCAGTAGTAGCTATCTTTTTGTTCTATAGAAGGTTAATCTCTTAGTGAATTATTTTTTTTAGTCTTTTAAATCTTATTTTCTTGTTTCCTTTCTCCATGGAGATTTCGTAAACTAATCCTTCAATATTTATTCTTCCTATGTAAAAAGGATTTGCAATTCTAAACCCACTAGATCTTGTCCAGTTTATCTTAATTTTTTTTAAGTTTTTCTCAATATCTTTTTCGTTTAATTGAAAATTCTCTAAGTCTGTAATAAATTCTTTGCTATACTTTTTTTTCAGTTTTTCTACAACTTTATAAAAGTTAAAATTATCCATATAAACATTGGTGTCTATTTGATTGATAGATTGATTTCTTGTAAAGTTTTGATTATTAAAGGAAGTGATTCTACAAGTAGAATCATCAAATGAAATATCTATAGAAATAGTATCGTTGTTGCTTTCTAAGAAATAGTTTTTGGTTTCGGTTTTGGTTTCACTTTTAGAGAAAAGTACATTGCCATTTATTACAACATCGAAAACTTTTTTAGAAAAACTCTCATTTAAATATAGGACTTCTGATTTTTCAATGTTAATTTTAATTGGATTGGCCAAAAGGAATTTTTTTATTTTGTTTTCAGGGAGCCAGTCCCATTCTCTGTCGTTGAAAAGAGAATAAACTAAAAACAGACCTAAAATAAAACCTAAAAGGTAAAATTTAAGTCTGTTTAGAAAGTTCATTTAAATACCCTAATGGGCTGATTAATATCTGTAATATTCTGGCTTAAATGGCCCTTCAACTTTAACACCAATGTATTCAGCTTGATCGTCTCTTAAAGTTTCTAGTTCTACACCAATTTTTGCAAGGTGCAAAAGGGCAACTTTTTCATCAAGATGTTTTGGCAACATATAAACTTCATTTTTATAATTCTCACTATTTTTCCACAGCTCTAATTGTGCTAATGTTTGATTAGTAAATGAATTACTCATTACAAAAGATGGATGACCTGTAGCGCAACCCAAGTTAACTAGTCTTCCTTCAGCTAATAATATAACATCTTTACCATTTATCGTGTACATGTCTACTTGTGGTTTAATAGTAGTTTTTGTTGATCCATGGTTGTTATCAAGCCAAGCAACATCTATCTCGTTGTCAAAATGTCCAATATTACAAACAATAGTTTTGTCTTTCATCATTTCAAAATGCTTTCCTTTAATGATGTCTTTATTACCAGTTGCTGTAACCACTATATCTGCTTCGGCTACTGCATTTTCCATTTTCTTTACTTCAAAACCATCCATTGCAGCTTGAAGTGCGCAAATAGGATCAATTTCTGTGACTATTACTCTTGCTCCAGCACCTTGAAGAGAGGCTGCAGATCCTTTGCCAACATCTCCATAACCTGCAACAACAGCTACTTTACCAGCCATCATTACATCTGTAGATCTTCTTATAGCATCTACTAATGATTCTTTGCAACCGTATTTGTTGTCAAATTTCGATTTTGTTACAGAGTCGTTTATATTAATTGCTGGCATTGGAAGTGTTCCATTCTTCATTCTTTCGTAAAGTCTGTGAACTCCAGTAGTTGTTTCTTCAGAAAGACCTCTAATATCTTTTACTAGTTCTGGATAGTTATCTAAAACCATATTTGTTAAATCTCCACCATCATCTAAAATCATGTTCAATGGTTGGTTGTCTTCAAAGGCAAATAGAGTTTGTTCAATACACCAATCAAATTCTTGGTCATTCATTCCTTTCCAAGCAAACACTGGAATACCTTCTTTAGCAATAGCTGCTGCAGCATGATCTTGTGTTGAAAATATATTACATGAGGACCAAGTAACTTCTGCCCCTAAATCAATAAGGGTTTCTATAAGAACTGCAGTTTGAATAGTCATGTGGAGACATCCAGCTATTCTAGCCCCCTTGAGAGGGAATTCACCTTTGTACTCTTCTCTTAAAGAAATTAACCCTGGCATTTCTGCTTCTGCTAATCTTATTTCTTTTCTTCCCCAGTCAGAAAGACTAATATCTTTTACTTTAAAATTTTCTTTTACAGAATTACTCATGTTTAATATTTTTTTGGCAAATGTAGTTTTTAGACTTATAAAAAACAAGAGTAAATAACTTTGTCTAAGGTTTGTTGATCAAAATTAGAAATAACTTGTGAAACCAAGGTGAATTTTCCCTGTTTTGATTAGAAATGGATTATCAATTTTTCTGCCCATACCATAAATTAAGGTTAAAAGACCATTTGGCATAGAAATATTGGTTCCAAATCCAAAACTTTGAAAATAATCCACCATCAAAAAATTATTGGTTTTACTTTCAGTCCAGGCAAAATCTGAGAAAAGAAAAACATTAGATTTCTCATCTATAAGATATCTAAATTCAAAATTTCCTAGTACAAATGAACTAACCCATATAGATTCTTCATCAAATCCTCTTATAGTTTTATAGCCGCCTATCCTAGTTAATTCATTTTCGTAGAGAATATTATTTTGAATGGTAGATCCAGAAAGTTTAATTTTAAACGTAGTTCTTTTAAGTAAGCTCAGATAACTTGAAAAAGATAAATTCCCATTAAAATTTGGTGATTTTAGGGTGTTATTGGTCACTGTGTCTATTGCATAAGTTTCTTTCCATCCATAAGCAATTTCACTTTTAATTTTAAATCCTTTTCTAGGGTTAAATGGATTGTCTAGTTTTTCAAAATTGGTTACAAACCCAAAGCTATTAACAGAAGTAGAGCTATAGTCATCTTTTAAGAGGTTGGTAGAATTATTATTTGTAAATAAAAAGCCATTAGAAAAATTGGAGTTGGATTTATAATTAATTATCAGCTTTGAATTAAAATTAAAAAACGAACTATCTTTCTTAATCATATCTAGTCCTCCTTGAACTTCGAAATTTGTATTGAATAGAAATGGATAACTAAGCTCAGCAATAAGATTTTGTGAAGAGTTGAACATTCTTCTCCAATTAAATTTAAGTACTTCACCATAGCTCAAAGCATTTTGAAAATTTAGAGCTACATTTCCTGTGAATTGTACAGTTTCATTTTCTCCAGGTTGAATACCAACAAGGCCATTTATACTATTTTTGGACTGTGGTTTAAAGTAAGTATATATAGATGCTTTGTTGTCAATAAACTCATATGCTGGCGGTCTTATTTCTTCAATAAATCCTGTGTTTTTAATATTTTCACTGATTTTATAAATCTTGTTTAGTTCAAATAGGTCTCCATTTCTAATGTCTGTAAATTTATATACAAGTTGTAGTTCTTTTTTAGTGATTTCTGGATTTATAATAGAATCAATTTTAACCAAAGGACCAGAGATTAAATTACATATTAAATTAATTTTTGAGTTTATAATTTCACTCTTTTCGAATTCAAATTCGGCAAATGGAAATCCATTGTTATTCATCAGAATAATCCATTTTTTTATTTTCTCAGAAAAATCATTGGCATTAAAATAAGTTTTGTCACTATTAAAATTCTCTCTTAATTTAAGCGATAAAGAATTTGGTAAATTTACTTTTATACTGTTTAAAGAAATTAGATTTCCAGTCTGTAGATAGATTTTTAATTTTTGATTTTTTAGATTTATCGAATCAACATTACAAGTAAAATATCCACTTTCAATTTCTGAAAGCAAAATATTATTTACTAGTTCTCTAACTCTCTTAGAATTAATTTTTTCGGCTTTAAAAAGCTCAAGATTCTTATAAATTTCTAAGAAATTTACTTGTTGTCCAAAAAATAATATTGGAAAAAAAAAGATGAATACTATTGTTTTCTTTAAACCCATTCTTACCAAATAATTTCTTTTAAATGGTTAGATTTTAAAAACTCATTTGCCCTAGAAAAATGTTTACAACCAAAAAAACCTCTGTATGCTGAAAGAGGGGATGGGTGTGGTGCTTTTAAAATAAGATGCTTTTTAAAATCTATTAAAATTTCCTTTTTCTGGGCGTAATTCCCCCATAAAATAAAAACAACTTTATTTTTCAGTAACGAAATTTCTTTTAAGATATTATTGGTAAATAAATCCCATCTTAAATTACTATGAGAGTTTGCTGTTCCTAACTTTACAGTCAATGAGGAATTTAATAAAAGAACACCTTGATTTGCCCAAAATTCAAGATTTTTTTTGGTTTGCGGATGGTGATTTAAGTCGTTTTTTATTTCTGTAAATATATTTCTTAATGAGGGTGGAGTCTTTTGATTTTCACTGACTGCAAATGCAAGTCCGTTTGCTTGGTCATTGCCATGGTAGGGGTCTTGGCCTAAGATTACTATTTTTAAATCAGTAAAGTTTGTTTTTTCAAATGCTTTGAAGATATTTTCTTTTTTTGGACATAGTAACTCATTAGAGCTGCAATTATTTACTTCACTATTTATTTTTTGAAAATATTTTTTAGAAAACTCTTTTTCAAATATGGATATCCATTCTCTATGTAATTGTTTTGTATTCAATTTGTTATTTATTCTCCTTCAATTAAATAAAAATCATTTGATTTTATTGTTGGTATGTCTTTTTTAATAATTTTGTTAGTAGCTATTACGAAAAAATCATGAAAAAATTATTCACTTACACATTTGCAATTATAGTTTTGTCCTCTTTGTCTTCTTGTTTTGTATTCCAACCACCACAGAAAACATGTCCAGCTTACAGTTTAAATTCTCAAGAGGATAACCATAAAGAGTTAATTACATTGCAAGATAAAAAAACTAAAAAGCCAACTTTTAATTAAAGTACTTTATTTGTTTTAAACTTTCCTTTAAACAATTCTTTTTATTCTACATTTTCTTTATTTTTGCTATTGATGTATAGAATAGCAACCCTTTCATTAATATTATTATTTCAGACTTTTTTAATTTCTGTTTTTTCTCAGGTTCCTGTAAATGAAAAGTTGATGGTGAGAATTTCTAAAGAAATTTGGTTGGGAGGTACTGTTCATTCTAGCGGTTTTGCATTGAATTATGGTATGTCTAAGTTTAAAACTTACAAGAAAAAATCTTTAATTAATGTAGATTTAGTAAGCATAAACCACGATAAAGAGTATAAAATATTTGGATCTTTCGATGAAAATGCGAAGAAATTTATTTTTGGCAAGTTAAACTCTCTTTACACTGTAAGATTGGGTTTCGGAAATAGAAAAATTTTATATGAAAAACTAAGAGAAAATGGTTTACAGATTACAATGAATTACACAGTAGGGCCATCCTTCGGCCTAGTGAAACCAGTTTTTTTAGAAGTTTTTAAATACGATTTTTCAGGAAGAATTGCAGGAATTGCAACAGAAAGATATGATCCTGAATTACATAATTTTTATAATATTTATGGCAGAGCTTCTTGGGCAGCTGGTTTAATGGAAACAAAAATAAATCCAGGTATGTTTTTTAAGTTGGGACTTGATTTTGATTATTCAAGTAATCGAGAAATTATAAATTCTTTGGAGTTTGGGGTTTGTCTTGATGTCTTTTCTAAACCTATAATTTTAATGGTAGAAAATAACAACTACAGATTTTATCCTAGTGTATATATTAATTGTTCTATTGGAAATAAATTTTATTAATGAGTGTTGATACTGCTGTGAAAACTAAAAAGCCGAAATGGCTTAAAGTAAAATTACCTACTGGAGAATCTTATAAAAATGTAAGAAACCTTGTTACCGAACATAAACTTCACACAATATGTGAAAGTGGGAATTGTCCAAACATGGGTGAATGTTGGGGCGCTGGTACAGCTACTTTTATGATTTTGGGTAATGTTTGCACAAGATCTTGTGGTTTTTGTGCTGTAGCTACAGGAAAACCAGAAGCTGTAGATGTTTTTGAGCCTGGAAGAGTGGCTAATTCAGTTAAATTGATGAAAGTTAAGCATGCGGTAATTACTTCTGTTGACCGTGACGACTTATCAGATGGGGGATCCAATATTTGGGTAAGTACTGTCAAAGCAATTCGAAGACAATCTCCTACTACCACGTTAGAGACTTTAATTCCGGATTTTGCTGGAATTTGGGAAAACTTGAATAACATAATTGAAGTTGCTCCAGAAATTGTTTCTCATAATATTGAAACTGTTAGAAGACTAACAAAAACAATTAGAGTACAAGCAAAATACAACAGAAGTTTAGAGCTTTTGTTACGTCTTAAACAAGGAGGGATGAAAACGAAGTCTGGCTTAATGCTGGGATTAGGAGAGACAGAAGAAGAAGTTTTTGAAACACTTGAAGATTTAAGGTCTGTGAAAGTTGATATTGTAACTATAGGTCAGTATTTACAACCAACACCAAAACATGCACCTGTTGAAGAATTTATAACACCAGAGCAGTTTGCAAAATATAAAGAATTTGGTCTAAAAGCGGGATTTAGGTTTGTTGAAAGTGGCCCTTTGGTTAGGTCTAGTTATCATGCTGAAAAACACTTATTTTAAATTGTTTAATTTATTTTTAATAAAATTCATTCAACAACTGCTTGAATAATTTAATAATTTGTATTTTCGATATAGTTAAATAAATTTCCATGAAAAAAATTGTTTTATTTCCATTAATGTTTTTAGGAGTCGTAATAACTTTCTACACCTTATCAAAAAAAGATAATAATATTTCTAGAAAATATTCTTTTAAAGAAATTTCAGATACCAAAGCTTTTGCTGGTGCTAAGGGTGCCCAAGAGTATGCAGAATTAATGTATAAGGATGTTGTTACTGGAAAAGTTGAATTAGCCAAATTGGCTGCTGCAAAAGATCAAGTTCTTCAAAGAATGCAGTCCAGATCTACCAATTTAAGTTTTGTTGAAGAAGGACCAGATAACGTAGGGGGAAGAACAAGAGGAATAGCTATTCACCCAAATAACGATAATGTAATGTATGCAGGCTCTGTTTCTGGAGGTCTTTTCAAAACAGTAAATGGTGGTTCAAATTGGACTAGAGTCCAAGAATTCGACAATGCTATGGTAAACAGTGCAGGTGGTGTAGGTTCACTAGGAATTTCATCAATTGCTTTTTCAGCGGATGGCAGTATGTTATATATCGCTACTGGTGGTTCTAGATTTGGTGAAGGCCTAATAGATGGCGATGGTGTTTGGGTAAGTTCCAATATTAACACCAACTCTCCAACTTTTAATCAAATTTCAGGTACTGACAATAAAGACATTTTAAAAGTGGTTACTAATCCAAACGATTCCAAAGGAGCTTATTTTGTTGGTATGAGCGTTGGATTAAATAAAATTGAATTGGGAACGAATGCTATTCCAGAAGTTTTATCTATTTCTGGAATTCCTACCAATGCTACAATTGGTGATTTAAAAGTCTCAGAAGACGGAAATGTTATGATTTTGGGATTTGATCAAGGAGGAATAAGATCGTGGATTAGTCAAGATAGAGGTACTAACTGGACAGACCTTCATTCCAATGGTGAATTATCAGGATTTGGTTTAATTAGAGGAGAATATGCAATTTCTAAAAATATGAATGATGCTGGTAATTATACCTTATATGCTTTATTTGCTGCTACTGGAGGCACTCTTGGGGGGGTTTACAGATCTGTTGACAATGGAACATCATGGTATCAAATCGCTCCAGGCGCTACCGGGAATTTCACTCCATTAACATCCAGAAATGGTCAAGGTAATTATGATTTGGTTGTTACTTCAAGACCTGATGGTGAAGAATGTATAATTGGTGGAATTGATTTATGGTCGTGGGTACATACACCAAACTCTGCAGATCCTGATAACGGTCAGTGGTATGCTGTTTCAGCATGGTATGTAGATCCATCAGTTCCTATTTATATTCATGCAGATAATCATCGCTTATTGTGGAAGAACGATTATACACTTCTTGTTGGTAATGATGGAGGTGTTCAGCTAAGAACAGGTGGTTCTGGAACCAATCAATTTGGATCTGTAATTAATAAAGGTTATAATGTTACTCAGTTTTATTCGATGGCTTTTGGAGGAAATGGTTCTGTAATTGCTGGTGCTCAAGATAATGGCACGCAGTACAAAGATAACTCCATGCCATGGTCTAAGGAATTTGCAGAAGTTTCTGGCGGAGACGGTTTTGAATGTGAAATTTCCTATTTAAATAGTAATGCATTTGTAACTACGGTATACAATGGTTCTATCTCTAGATCTAGTGATGGTGGAACTACTAGTCAATCTGTTCCTGCACCCTGTACAGGTATTGTTGGTGAGAACTGTGGTCCTTTTTACAATGCTATTGCGCTTATGGAAAATCCTGAGGATTTAAATACTAAAGATTCTGTAGAATATGTTCCTAGTGAGGATAAATTAAGTGGTGATACTATTACCTATTACAGTAAATCATTTGGCATTCCTATCAAACATGTTCTAACTCAAAACTTAAATGTATACGATACAATGAATATTGTGGGAACTGATAC
>Ga0209335_10001668_pt1 | contig 25198 bp, 22 predicted proteins | sample COG_09_FD_184753 | JGI IMG/M metagenome (GOLD analysis project Ga0209335, IMG submission 184753) | Pelagic Microbial community sample from North Sea - COGITO 998_met_09 (SPAdes) (version 2) | ecosystem: Environmental > Aquatic > Marine > Neritic zone/Coastal water | place: Helgoland, sampling...
ATGCTTTTGATATTATTTATGATTTTTTTACACCCAAAGAGCAAAAGAATATTGTAGAGCATTAAAAAAGCAACCTAGATTAAGGAATGAACTGTTGTGGAAAACATGTGGAAAACTATTAAATGAATCAAGCAGAATCCTGGAATAAAGTAAAAGAAGCTCTTAAGAAAACGCAACCTCAGCACGCATACTCAACTTGGTTTGAACCTCTTTTTTGTATAGGGTTCAACGATAAAACGCTTATTGTTGAGGTTCCAAACCAATTCTTTTTTGAGTGGATACAGTCCCACTATAAAAAAATAATAAAAAGCGAAGTAGATAAAGTTTATGGCGATGAAACAACAATCAAATATACTGTTTCACCTGAGGCCTCAGAAAAACGTCCTAAGCACGTTGCTACGGTTGATGAACCAAGAGTTCAAATACAAATTAATAAAAATTTAAAAATTAACGAAAACTATACTTTTTCTGCCTTTATTGAAGGCGCCCATAATCAGCTTGCAAAAGCCGCGGCTTTGAATGTTTCTGAAACTCCAGGCCAACCATCTTTTAACCCTTTGGTGATTTATGGCGGCGTTGGAATGGGTAAAACTCATTTGTTGCATGCAATCGGTAATAAAATATCTAACGCGAATAACCAAAAAAAAATCGTATGTGCGTCTAGTGAAAAGTTCACACTTGATTTTATTTCATCAATTCAAAAGAACAAGACTGTAGAGTTTTCAAAATCTTATCGGAATGCCGATGTTTTATTGATAGATGATATTCAGTTTTTTCAAGGAAAAGAACAAACACAGGAACAATTTTTTCACACTTTCAATGAATTATTTCAGGCGGGGAAACAAATTGTGATGACAGCTGACCGTTATCCAGGCGAAATGATTGGCCTACAAGACAGACTGCTTTCTAGGTTTAAATCTGGTCTTTCTGTTGACATTCAGCCACCAGATTTTGAAACAAGAGTTGCAATCGTTATGGAAAAAGCCGAAATAAATGGATTAAAACTGCCATATGACATAATAGAGCTTATTGGTTTACATATTAAAAACAATGTAAGAGACCTTGAGAGCACAATCATAAGGCTTTTAGCTCACTCCTCTTTATCTAATCGCGAAATTGATTATGATCTTGCTAAAAAAGTTATAAAAGAACGCCTTGGTTCTAGCATTGTCTCAGATTTAACAATTGAAGAAATAGTTCGTCGTGTTTCAATCATTACACGTGTTAGCGAAAAAGACATTGTAAGCGCTAGTAGAAAAATGGAGATAGCAGAAGCAAGGCAGGTTTCTATTTATTTATGTAGAGAAATTTTAGGCACACCGCTTGTAAGTATTGGTATGCACTTTGGTGGAAGGGACCACTCAACAATTCTTCATGCTTGTCGGGTTGTTGAAAAGAAAAAAAAGGTTGACCAGCGGATTTCAACGTTAGTTGGAGAACTTAAAAACGAATTATCTTTTGCTATGAACTAATAGAGCGGAAGGTGCGAAAAAAACTTACTCGTCTTCGTACTCAACCTCATCATAGTCCCAATAGTTTTCATAATCCTCATCGTACTCATAATCCTCTTCGTCTTCGTAATCCTCTTCGTACTCGGAAATTAAATCTGATGGACTTTCTTTAGCGGGTAGCTCAAGATGAGAATTGTCTAAAGAACTCTTAGGAGCTGAGGGTGGTTTCATAGAAGACGGAGCAGAGCTTTTTTTAAACAAGATACCAAGCAAAACGATAATAAGTAATAAAATTGCTGATCCCGCACCGCCCTCAGGAACAAACTCATATCCTCCAAACATGCTTCGTTTAATCCCAAAGCTAAGAAAAACAGCAAGGGACAATAAAAAACCAAAAAGAACAATGATATTACCTGTAACGCTAGGCATATTTATCTGCATAATCGCGGAATATAAAAACCAGGAAAGAAGACCCGCGATAGAAATGAAAGCACTTAAAAGAAAGCTCTCGGTATATAAAGATGCAATAAAAAGCACTATTGCAGATGCTGGAATTAAAAAACCAATACCAACTTTTATGTTATCATTCATATTAATTTACTGATATAAATATAGATAGAGTCTAGGAAAAACCAAACAAAGTTCCCTCATTAAGGATTGAAATGCAAGGGTTTATACTTTTAACAATGTATAAATTATCTGCTGTAATTTCACTACAGAAAGTTCTTTAGAGTTTTGATAGGGTAAAATGAAAAATAAAATTAAAACCGGTGTAATTGGCGTTGGCCATTTGGGCCAACACCATACAAAACATTACGCACAAATTAAAACAGCGCAATTAGTTGGTGTTTATGATACAGATGCTAAGCAGTCAAAAAAAATAGCTGAAAAGTTTAATACAAAAGCTTATAGCTCGCTAGATAAAATGCTTGATGAGGTTGATGGTGTCTCTATTGTTACACCAACAAAATACCACGCAAAAATTGCAGAGATCTGCATCCTTCGAGGTAAGCATGTTTTTATTGAAAAGCCGATTAGCAAAACCATTAAAGAAGCAGACAACATTATTGCTCTTGCGAAAAAGCACAAAGTAACTTTACAGGTTGGGCATATCGAGAGGTTTAATCCAGCACTTACACCATTAAATCAGTTTAGAGTACAACCAAAATATATTGAAGTACAAAGGCTTGCACCATATATGATTAGGGGAACAGATATCCCGGTTGTTTTAGACTTAATGATACATGATATTGATTTAGTTTTATCCTTTATTAATTCTCCGGTAAAAAAAATAGATGCAAGCGGAGTGTCAATTATGACTAATTCTATTGATATTGCAAACGCGCGGATTCATTTTGAAAATGGAGCTGTTGCAAATATTACCTCAAGTCGAGTTGCAAAAGACAAGGTTCGCAAGATAAAAATTTTCCAGCAAAACTTATATATAACGATAGATTTCTTAATTAGCCAAATGGAGGTATATCGAGTAATGGATAAGAAAGAGAAGGGTCCATTGGGAATTATTTCAGCACCAATTGAGTCAAAAGGTAAACAACGACACATTGTTTATGAAAAACCAAAAATTGAAAAACAAGACGCCCTACAAATGGAACTAATAAACTTCATTGAATCAATTCAGAAAAAAGCAAAGACAATTGTCGATGGCGTTGCAGGTAGAGAAGCTTTAAGGGTTGCACTGCAAATACAACAAAAAATACTTGAAGGGTTAAAATAGATGGATATTAGAAACTTTTTTTTTAAATACAGAAGCTATACACCAATACCAATAGGTATAATGATTGTTTTCTTTGCTAGACCAAACAACCTTCACCTGTTTTTTGGAGCGGCTTTACTGTTTGCCGGTGAATCTCTTCGAATGTGGGCTGTTTCATATGCTGGTGGCGTAACAAGGACAAGAAATGTTGGAGCACCCCAACTTTGCTCATCAGGCCCATATGCCTTTGTAAGAAACCCGCTATATGTCGGTAACATGATGATGTATATAGGCATTGTTTTTATTGCGGGAGCAGCAAATGTTTATTTAATGGCCGCAACAACAACAGCCTTCTTTTTAATACAGTATAGTTTAATTATTTCTTTAGAAGAAGAAACGCTTAAGGGTTTGTTTGAAACAAGCTATGAAGAATATAAAATAAATGTACCCGCAATTTTTCCAAGATTAGCTCCGTGGAAAAATCAGGACAAAAGAAAACCACAAGCATTCTTTAAGACAATAAAAACAGAAAAAAGAACGCTTCAAAATGTGGGGCTTGTCTTGATTTTAATTGTCTTGCGAACAAATTTTATTTAAGATAGATAATAGAATGCTGTTATGAGCACAAATCAAAAGCCTCTCACTTTTTTTATTATTGCTGGAGAAGCCTCAGGTGATATGCATGGAGGCAAGCTAATTAGTCAAATAAAACATGCACACCCGAACAGTAGATTTATTGGACATGGTGGGGAGAGAATGATTGAAAGTGGGCTAGAAATAATTGAGCATGTTGACCAGTTGGCCGTTATGGGTTTTTCAGAAGTGATAAAACACCTTCCTTTCTTAATGAACGTTATGGGCAACTCGCTAGGCAAGCTAAGAGAAATACGACCAGATAGAATAATTTTAATTGACTACCCAGGCTTTAACCTAAGACTCGCAAAAAATTGTAATGGTTTAAGAATCCCTATAACATATTTTATTTTGCCACAGCTTTGGGCCTGGAAAGAAAAAAGAATAAAGTTTTTTCATCACTATATTGATCAAGCGCTTAGTATTTTTCCATTTGAACAAGACTGGTTTGAAGAACGAGGCGTAGCAACAAATTATGTAGGCCATCCTTTTACCGAAATTGATGAAATAAAAATATCAAAGGAGGCTTTTTTATCCAAACATAAGATTTTAGAAGAACAAAAGGTTTTAACGCTTTTACCAGGAAGTCGCCAGCAAGAAATAGATAGACATTTGCCAGTTTATCTTTCAGCTGCAAAAGAACTACAAAAAGAAGAAAACCTAAGGGTTGTAATAGCAAAAGCACCCGGTGTTAAGTTTCCAATGATTGATAAGGGCTTTTTAGTTGAAGAAGAAGATACTCGATCTGCCATTTCTCATGCAAAAGCAGCAATTACAACATCCGGCACAGCAAGCCTAGAGTGTGCTGTTTTAGATACACCGCAAATTGTTTGTTATAAATTATCAAAACTTTCTGGTGCTTTAGCCAAACACTTCAACAAATCACCGTACATTTCAATGGTAAATTTAATTGCAGATAAAAAGATAGTTCCAGAGCTAATACAAAGCGCAGTGACAAAAAAACAAATTATAAAAAACATTCACCCTCTTTTAAGGTCCTCTACTAATAGAAGAAATATGCTAGAAGGATATAATAATATTCGACGGACCCTGGGATTGCCAGGGGCCTATACCCGAGCAGCCGAAGCAATTATTAAAAGAACGGTCCATGCCAAACCCTAAAAATGAAAAAAGATTAAAAAACCGATTTCTAGTTTGGATCGGAGAGCTAATTGGGCCATTAATGCTTAAGTTTTTATATAATACAAATAGATGGGAATTTTACGGGACCCAACGCATTGACGAAGAATTAGCCTCAGGCAAATCAATTATTATTGCTTCTTGGCACGGGACATTACTAACAGTATTTATGGGCCTTGCAAACAAAAATTATTTTGGAATGGCAGGAAACCACCATCCAGAAGCAGAAATTATTTCTCGTGTTGGTAAAAAGTTGGGATGGGCTGTTATTCGAGGCTCATCAACTGACGGAGGGAAAAAAGCATATGAAGAAATGATTAAATCTTTAAAGAAGCCAGGGACCGTTTTTGCAATTACCCCCGATGGACCACAAGGACCAGCTAAAATACCGAAGGCCGGGGCAATAAGAGCAGCGCAGAAAACAGGAGCGATTATTATACCAGCAGCTGGGCAGTCAACAAAGCATTGGTCTTTTAAAAACTGGGATACTTTTTATCTAGCGAAGCCTTTTGGTAAAATTGTGCAACTGTTTGGAGAGCCGATTGTTTTAAAAGAAGACGACGACTATACATCCTGTGTTGAAAAACTAAAAAACGCACTTAACAAACTAGAAAAAGAAGCTAAATCTCATGTCGGTATGGAAAACCAATAAAGGTATTAAATACCTTTTATTTCCTCTTGCTTTATTTTATTGGGGGATTATTTATTGGCGAAACCTCTTTTATTCCGTTGGGTTTTTTATTTCAAAAAAACTACCAACAAAAGTTATTAGCATTGGAAACATTACAACAGGAGGGACAGGTAAAACACCGGCCGTAATCTTTTTAACTAAAGCTTTATCTGAAAAGGGAATTAAGTGTGCAATTTTAAGTCGCGGATATGGTAGGAAAACAGTGGGTACAATGCTTGTAACCGACGGAGAGACATCGGTCGCTAATTGGCAAAACTTCGGCGACGAACCATCCTTAATGGCAAAGTCTTTACCGGGGATACCTATAGTTGTTGATTCAAAAAGACACCGTGGCGGAGCCTTTCTTGTTGAAAAGTTTAAACCAGAGGTTATTATACTTGACGATGCCTTTCAACACAGAAGAATTGAAAGAGATCTAGATATTGTTTTAATAAATGGTCAAGATAAAAGGTCAGATCATAAACTTGTTCCTTTTGGTTTACTTAGAGAGCCTCGCTCAAGCTTAAAGCGCGCAGATGTGTTAATTTTTACAAAAACAAATTTGACGCAGCCAAATTTGTTTTTGAATAAAACGATTAAATCAGTAGGAAAACCATACTTCTCAAGTACTCTAGAAGCAGAAAACCCAATTTCAATTGATGGAAAACCTCTTTTAATTAAAAAAAAGACAAGGGTTGTTGCTCTTTCGGCTATAGCAGATACAAAGGGTTTTATTACGACATTAAAACAACTTAACGTAGAAGTTGTTGATCACTTTGACTTTGTAGATCACCATCGCTACAAACAATCTGACCTTGAAAGGCTAGCAAAGCAGGTTAAAAGGCTTAATGTAAAAATTGTAATAACAACAGAAAAAGATATGATTAAACTTGCCTCTTTAGATCTTTTAAGATTAAAAATATATAGCGTTAGGGTTTCTTTTTGTATGGAGAAAAAAGATATGAAAAAACTTTTAGAGCTTATTTAGAGGATATAAAATTAAAAAAACTATATCTGAGCCATTCCCCAAGCAAAGACAACGCCAACAAAAGAAACAAGCAGTGGCCACCCAGTGTTAATCATTTGCCTTGCGCTTGGGTCTTCAAAAACATGAATTTGAAACTCGTGGGATGTAACCGCACCTCTTTCGTCCATTGCAATCACAATAATATCATTTGGGCCTCTTTGGCTTGGCCGTGGTTTCCAAGAAAACATGCCCGTTTTTCTATCAAAAGTAGAGTATTTTGGCAGCTTTACAGCTTTATAGGCTAAGCGATCGCTGTTCAAATCTTCAGCCACGACCCGATATTTGTAGTGGTGACTGGTAAGGGCTACGGGCCGCGGCGTAGAAATAATGTTTGGATTAATATTTACAAAAATCTTTCCATTTTGATTATCGTTTGTATAGCCGTCAGAGACTTGAAATGAAAACTGGTTTTCATTTATTTGAGCGGCTTTTGGAATCCAGACAACCTTACCTTTTTTGCTAATTTGCATACCCTGAGGACCCTTTAATAAAGTAAAAAGCAAATCAGCATCTTTATTTTTATCCTCAACTTGAATATTATACTTAAAGACCTCACCAACCATGGCACTTACGGGAGGATTTGATACAATTACTGGCTGATGGTTAACATATACTTCAAAAGATTGTTCATCTTTAGCATAACCATCAGAAACTAAATATGAAATGCTTTGCATGTCTACTTGCTCTTGAGTGGGTGTCCAAGAGATGGTGCCCGTATATTCATCAACCTCCATACCATCGGGGAACTCAGTAAGTGTATATTTTATACTACTTAGTTTTCGAGCTAGAATTTTAGGCGGGCGACCTTTGTTTCCTTGAAAAAACTCCCATAGAATATCTTTTATTGCAACGGTTTTATCATCAAGTTCTTCAACAATAACATTTAAACGGTCATCTTCCCAAAAAAGAGAATGAACATATTTTTTTAAATTTAGACGAGAGACTTCTAATGAAAGACTGTCAGCTAATCCCTGATCTGTTAAATATACCGCTGGGGCATTTGACCAGTCCATTATATAGCGATCAATGTTTTCTACATATATATCATCATTAATTTGAACAGAATAAATGCGGTAATTTTCTACAGAATTAAGCGGCACGACTTCATCATATAATAGTAAGGCTCCACGATTAAGATCTGAAGTCATAATTTGATATTCATAATCCTCCCCAACCGAGCCTTGCATTGGTGGAATTGAAACAATATCAATAGGGGCATTAACAAAAAAGGCAGCCTTTATTAACCTTGAGGTACGGCCATCACTTACATCAATGATAAGATTAGAAAAATCAATATTTTCTTGAGTTGGTTCCCAAACAAGCATACCACCATAGGGATCCATCCGCATTCCTTCGGGCATTTCTAAAGCAGTATAAATCAAGTCATCTTCGCTATTGGGATCTACTATCTTTATTTGAAACCTATACTCTTCCCCCAGGCTAATAACGTTCATTTTTAGGGGGGCATCTTCAACAATTGGAGGGTGATTAACATATAGAGCAACGCCTTGTGAATCCACAGCAACACCATGACTAATCTTAACCATAAACTTTTGAGTGTCTATTTGAGTAACGCTAGGGGTCCAGGCTATTAATCCAGAGTCGTCTATTGTCATTCCCTCAGGCGCAAAAGCCAAATCAAATTTTAAAATATGTTCTAAGTCAGGACGCCAGATGTCAACTTTGTATTTGTATGGCTTATCGACCTCGACATTTAAATTAGCTTCAGATAATATTTTTACACCAGCACGCGCAAAAAGAGAGAAACTTTGCGTTGCCCGATCAAAGCCATCGCTTGCGACAAGCCTTATTTCATAAACATTAATATGGGATGAATCTGTTTGCCAAGAAATTGCTCCACCATCATTTACAACCATTCCCCTTGGCTTGCTTTCAAGGCTCAGGTTTATTTTAGCATCAGGATTTCGATCTAAAATTAAAGGTTTGTAATAAAAAAGGTCGCCAGCGACAAACTCAGTTCCTAGCGGATCTGAAGAAATTATAGGAGGGTCATTAACATAGAGCCAAAAGCGCTGATCATCACCCTCAAGGCTTGGGATAACTTTATATGTTATTAGAGAGTCTAGGGCCGAGGATATAGGAACAACTTCTTCTCCTAGTTTCCTTTCAACATGGTATGAAAGTTTATATGCGCCAAGCTGTTTTTCATCAGGAACCCAACGAATCGATCGAGAGTCATAATGAAAGAACATTCCTTTTGGTGGTGGCTGAAGCCAGCGAAAACTGTAAAACTCTTTTTTCTCTTCCTCTGGAAGTGTATAAGCAAAAGACTGGTTAACAGTAAGAACAAGTTTAGGCAAGAGCCCCTCTGGTAAGGGCTGCCCCATTGTTTCTAGCGGTTTAGAAATTTTTGGAAGAAGAATCTCCTCTTTTGCTATAAAAGGAAAAACATCTAAAACATCTTCTTGTTCTTCTTTAAAATCTGCGACAATGGGTTTATCTGGTTCGGGACCAAAACCAAGCTCAGTTATAAAAATAGTTGTCTCGGAGCCATCCCATCCGGCAGCAATCACCTTTCCTGTATACAACCCAAGAGATGAAATTGAAAGCGCAGAAAAAATCTGTGCACCCGTTATGCTCTCATCTTCTAGGGTAAAATACTCTGAGGCCTCCGAAAAACCATCATCGGACCCATATGTTAGAGACATAATATTCATATCTCCAGAAACTAAAAGTAAGTCGTCGTAGGAGTCTTGATTAAAATCAGAGATTTGAACACTTGAAAGTGGTCCTCCCTCAATAGGAAGTTTTTCAACAGATAAAAAGTCTTCAAATAATGACAATGAAAGAATATCACCATTAAAGAAGGGCAAGAGTAAATCTTCAAAACCATCCTTATCCCAATCTGAGCTTTTAATCGCGGTTGAAATCAGACCATCTAATCCAGGTATGGGCGTTTCTTGATTGCTTCCCGTTACAAGCTCTCCGCCTAAATTATAAAAAGGCTGGGTTCTTAAAACCTCTCCTTCTGGAGAGAGAGCAATTATTTCATCATAACCATCACGGTTCCAATCAATTGAAGATACATAGATTGACCCTATTCCTGAGCGCATACCATTAAGCTTTAAAGTTTGGACAACATTCCAGTCACCATTTTCATTGACATCTAAGATTACAATTTCCCTTAGGGGACTACCCAGAGAAACAGCTATTTCTTGGTCCATGTCTCCATCGTAATCGATTAAACTAAAATTATGGACGCGAACAAAATTAAGACCACCAGAAAGGTTTAAAACACTTCCTGCTGTCTCATTAAATTTTTCTCCATCCCAAGAATAATAAAAAGCAATAGGCTGTAACAGCTCATTTTGATCTGGCTCCGCTAAGTTAGAAACAGTTATGAGCTCGGGAACGCCATCACCATCAAGGTCACCAAGCTCAACATCAACAAAATTACCAAGTAAACCATCGGGGGCTTTTAACTCCCAATTCATTTGTTGGTAACCATCATTGTTAATCTCATAATAACGAATTAGAGAAACGCCATTGTTGTTTAAAAACCCTTTCTCAACAGTTGCAAACTCTTGAAGGCCGTCACCATCAAGATCATAGGTGCCTTCCATATGAACGACCCTTAAGCCTTGAGCGGAAACAAAAGAAAAAAGAAATAAAGAGAGATAGAGTCTTTTAAGGCTCATTTTATGCTATCTGGTAAAACCAGAGGACTTTCGATTGTTGTGCTATCGGGAATTTCTTGCAAGGTTTCGGGTTTGATTTCAAGGCTATCCAAAGGCTGTGAGACTAAAGGTTCTTTAGCTTCTGGGTTTTCGATTGTTGTACTATCGGGAACAATCGTGGGAAGAATTTTATTAATAACTTTTACTGGCGAATAGAAAGAGCGAAAGCTCGCTTTTGTTTTCAAGGTATCCGGTATAGAATCAGCATGAAAAACTAGAGTATCTCGACTTACTGGGTTCAGCCAAATATTAATATTTGTTGGGCTAAATGAAGACTCAAAGTCAATTTCGGTTAAAGTCTTGTGTGATCCATTCTCTTTTACACTAATGTCGCCCCTAATAGCATGTGGCTTGCCACCAAAATAGGATATAGTCATTCTATGTTGTTGATCATATAGAGGTGAAGAAATCGAAAGTAACCCTGAAGTAGTTTCGTCTGAGGAAAGCAAAGAAACAACGTTGTTTTCAGTAATAGAATCAAGGGCCATATTTAACGGGAATCCTTCAAAAAAATATTCGGGGAACTTATAGCGGTTTAGATCCCAACCCTCTAAGTCAAAAGACTGTGACAAGGAATCTAGAGTAGGAAGTAGGGAGGCATAAAAGATGTTGTTTGACAGATCATGTATTATTGATAGAGTGACCAGAGAGTCAGGTTTTTCAGAAGAAGATATAAAATTAAAAGCCCCAGTCTTATCTTGTTTTATCCAGCTTAGGTTAGCGCTAACACCTACAGTAATTATTCCGCTTGAATTAATAGTTGTAGCACTAAACGGTGTTTCACCATCAAAGGTAAAACGATCTGTCTCTTTAATATCTTTCGTTGATATTTCAACACGATGAAAACGAGGAGGAATTAGCACAAAAGGCTTTGGAGGCTTAATTGTATCACCAACTAGAACAACAAAGGAAGAATCTTTATTTTGTAGAATGGGATATATTTGATGAGTGTCTCCAAATTCATTTTCCCCGCTTATGAGCTCTTCTTTTAAGCGAATTTCAAGGAAATAAGAGAGGTCGACAACGCCAATGTGTTCTCTTTTTGGGACCCACTCAACTTTAAAACTATTAGGATTTAGTTTCATACCAGAAGGCGGAGGCGCAGACCATTTAAAACTATAGAGCTCACCAACAGAATCAGGTAAAATAAACATATTTAGACTATCGCCAAGCATTAAAGTATCTGAAACTAATATTATTAAGGAGTCGTCCACGGTAGAGCGGTTAATACCGAGGGGTGGATCGTAAAGGCCACTCTCTATGCGATTAAGAATGGCGCTGTTTATTTCATCTTCACCCGCAGCGGACTTCATTCCAAAAAGGCCAGATTGGCTTAATTTGCTTTCAGTAAAAGTTATTCCGCTATCAGTTAGGGCGAGCGCATATATTTCATCAGTAGCAAAGGGGATTAGAAGTTCTTGATTTCCATCATTATTTTGATCAAAGGGTTGAATGTCTGGGCCTAAAATAACGCGAGCACCATTCAATGGTAAAATTTCAGAGATTATATCTTGATTGATGTTTGATAAAGAAAATATGCTGGCCTTAAGAATGTTGCCCTCAGGGCTAATTAAAGCAGCGTAGCCGTCTTCTCCCATTTTAAACATGCCAACATAAACCGGGCCATAGCCGTTTGATATTAAAGGCGAAGTATTAAGTTGCGAAGTTGACTTAACAGGAGCCCCTTCTTTTAGTTCTAAAGAGAAAACCGTTGAACTGCGAGAAGGTGTTGAAATAGAGGCGGAGAATATATTTGCAAAAGAGGCAAGATTAGATGGGCGAATTAAGTCGGCAGTCTGACCCACATTTACTAAAAGTTCTTTGTTTTTAACAAAGCTTTGGCCGTTCCACTCAAAGATAGAAAGCCAATTGTTGTTTTTATTGCCCCTTTGAGCAACAATTAATTCTTGTATTCCATCGCTATTTAAATCAGCAAACTTTACATCTACTATTGATTCCTCATTTTTAGGAGCATATTGCCAAAGCGAAAGATGGCTTCCATCTTCACTAAGCTCAACAAGTTCTAGAGGAGCAGCAAGGCCATTGAGTTTAAAAATCTCACTTTTCCCATTGCCATTAAAGTCAAAGGTTCCAAAGACATGAAGGTCTTTAGCAAAAATAAAACCAACACATAAAACGAGCAAGCGGATAGGTAGTCTATATGACAATAGGCTCATCCAGCACACTAAATGTGTTAAAATTAATTAATAATCTTGATATAATACGAATACCCTTACCTAGAGGTTCATTCAAATATAGGTGTTCACCGTCAAATATATCAAGTGAAACACCTTAAACTTTCATTATCTAAATTTAGAATTATCATTTCGATTTACAAGCATCCTGAATAAATTAAGAGCCTATTGTTTAGCGTCTATTTAAGTTTATGAAAAAAACACTATTAATATTTATTTTTACTAATGCCTTGAGTTTTTCACAGGGGAATATTTATCCTAGGGAAACAAACTATGGTGGCGGTGTTGGCCTTAGTACAATGTATATGGTTCTAGATTCAATTCCAGGACAATCTCTTTTAGACAACCTTGGTTTTGATACCAACGAATTAGGTACGAAGCCTCTTGTTTTTTATGGTGGAGAAGGGTTTGCGCAAATGTCGGGTCCTTGGAGGCTTGGTGGTTATGCGGGAATAGGTTCTTCACCAGTAAGCAAGAGCTATGAAATTAAAACGTATGAAGATAAAAATGGTGTAGCGGGATATCAAAGCGCTGATGAGGTTAACGAGATTGAAGCGGTAAGTAATCGTTTTAGAGTCAACGCAAGAGTAAACTTTTTAATGGGCGCAATGACATTTGAATATGTAATCCCTATTTATAGAGATTTAGAAGTGACTGCGGGGACACTAATGGGGATGGGCGGCTACTCACTTACAATAAATGAAAGTGTAACGCCTCTAGAAGCTTATTCTAATATTGGGAAGCATTTACCTATAAACGACCCAGGTCAAAAACATCATGCATATTTAGACGGAGAGGACCAAACTGTTTATGTAGATATCAACAATAGGAATTTAAGCGCTGAAGATCTTTCAACTTTTTTTGACAATCATAAAAACATAACAACTGACATTGCATATCAAAAAGTGGATTTAGAGGGTTTTATAACAGAAAAAAATGGCTACTTTTTTAATTTTCAACCATATATTGCAGTAAAATGGCAGTTTTTAGACCGTATGGGATTAAGAATAAGCGCTGGTTTTAATAAAGGGTTAATTAAGAGCGATAATTTGAAAACAAACGGGATTACAGAACCAGATGAAACAAATTCATCTTTGCACGGCTTAACGGTTCGAACTGTTTTGTATTTTGGTTTATAATTTATTTTTGAATGAAAAAAAGACTTTTTTTAAATAACTTTTCTTTGTTTGCCGGTATCCTGATGGGTCTTCTCATTGCAGTTCCGCTAACGCAGCTAGCATCAAAGCAAAGTAATGCATATTCCATAATTGAAAGCAAGTTCAAAGTAATGAACCAAATGCTATATTATGTAAATCAATTATATTATAAAGACGTTGACATGGAAAGCTTGCTTGATGGAGCCTTAAGTGGGATAATGGAAGAGTTAGACCCGCACTCTATTTTTATTTCTGCAAAAGATCAAAAAAATATCGATGAAATGTTTAAGGGGGAGTTTCAAGGCATTGGTGTCGAATTTGATATTTTGAATGGATATATAACGGTTATTGCTCCAGTAGTTGGAGGGCCTTCTGAGAAAGCGGGTATTCAAGCAGGGGATTGGATTATAGAAATAGACGGTGTAAGCGCAAAAGGAATTGAGCGAGATGAAGTTTATAAAAAATTGCGTGGTAAAAAAGGTACAAAAGTTGATTTAAAAATTGGAAGGTTCTCCACTAGCCCCTTTAAAGTAACAATTATTCGAGACGACATCCCTCTTTATAGTGTTCGGGCAAGTATTATGCTTGACAATAGTACAGGGTACGCCTGGCTTACACGTTTTTCAACAAAGTCTGGTGAAGAAATGCGAGCCGCTGTAGATAAACTATTAGACCAAGGAATGAAGAGGATGATAGTTGATCTTAGAAATAATGGCGGGGGCATACTAGATCAGGCTGCAAATGTTGCAAATTTATTTATAGCTAAAAAAGACACCTTAGTATATACAAAAGGAAAAAGTAAAGAAACAGAGCAAGCATTCATTGCTTCACCAAGAAAAGGGAATGATTCTTTTTCTGTTATTGTTTTGATTAATAGAGGCTCAGCCAGCGGGAGCGAAATAGTAGCCGGAGCAATTCAAGACCTAGATAGAGGCCTCGTTGTTGGAGAAACAAGCTTTGGCAAAGGACTTGTTCAAAGGCAAGTTGGGCTAAGTGATGGCTCAGCCATTCGTGTAACAATTGCTCAATATTACACACCAAGTGGAAGACAAATTCAACGACCATTTGATAGTGAAAATCCCGACCAATATTATTTAGAACTATATGAGGATAACCGCGAATCAAAAATTGATTCATTAAAAAAACTAAGACCACCATTTCAAACAAGAAACGGGCGCACAGTTTATGGTGGCGGTGGTATCACGCCAGATATTTACATTCCTTGGAAAGTAGATATTTCAGAGTCTACGCGCAAAGTAATGTCCCACCCTAAAAGACTTTTATTTAACTGGAGCACTGCATTTGTAAAAAACGATGATTCAATTTCAAATGATTATAAAGATTTTCAATCAAGCTGGAAGTTTTCAGGTGACACTTTTCCAGATTTTCTGTCTTATATTAATAAAGAAGACAGCGATATAGATATTGAACAATTAAAAAAAGATAAAACTTATTTAGAAAATATTTTAAAATCAGAAATAGCTGGTGTAAAATGGGGTCGCGATGAGCTCTGGGGTGTGCGGGTTAAGGTAGATAGTCAGGTATTGGGAGCTTTAAAGCATTTTAACGAAGCTAGTGCATTTTTGGTTAAAAAAAATTAAATTTGTTGGTTTATAATTTGACTTTCCCAGAGGTAGGGGATAATTTCAATGATTGATTTTACTTAAACGGAGGTAATTAATGGTTCAATACTTTATAAATGGTGGTGCTTTTATGTGGCCAATCCTAATTTCTTTGATTTTTGGGCTTGGGTTTGCGTTTGAGCGGGCATATTCACTAATAATGTCTTCTATTGATTCGGATAAATTCTTCACTGATGTTTCAGAAACAATTTCTGGAAAAGGGATAGATGCAGCCGTAAAGATTTGCAATGAAACACGTGGCCCAGTTGCCGAAATTTTTCACGCAGGTCTTATAAGGACTGACAGGGGTTTAGATGAGGTTGAAAAAGCTATTCAAAACGCTGGATCTTTAGAAATGTCTTTCTTAGAAAAAAACATGATTTGGCTTAATACCGTGATTACGGTAGCTCCTATGATAGGATTTACAGGTACCGTTGTTGGTATGATTGCAGCTTTTGATGCGATTAAAGCTGCCAATGATATCTCACCAGCAGTTGTTGCAGGGGGAATCTCTCAAGCACTGTTAACAACAGCTTTTGGTCTTATTACAGCGATGATAATTCAAATGTTTCAAAACTTCTTTGTATCACGAATTGATAAACTAATTTTAGATATGGAAGAAAATTCTTTAAAACTAGTAGATCAGCTTTATGAAATGAAGTCCATTAACAAGAGTAATAAATAATTTAGCGTGGCTAGAAAACGTAGATTCAAAGGAGGAGAAATCCCCACATCTTCAATGGCAGACATTGCCTTTCTTTTATTAATCTTTTTTCTTGTGACGACTACGATTGATATGGATAAAGGGCTTGGGATGGTCTTGCCGGCGGAAGGTGAAGAGCTTGAGATTAATAAAAAAAACATACTAAACTGTTTAATAAACTCAACGGGGAATGTTCTTTTGGGTGGAGAAGCCGTTGAAGTAAGAAATCTTGCAAAAACAGTAAGACAGAAGCTTGTTGAAAACGATAAACTGATTATTTCCGTAAAAGCACACAGTGCATCAAATTATATGGATTATGTAAAAGTAATTGATCAGCTTAAACAAGCAAATGCTACAAGAATATCAATAGCGGAGTCCAACTGATGAAAGTAAATCGTAAAACACAGCTAGAGACAGAAATTCCAACAGCATCAATGCCGGATATTATCTTTATGTTATTAATTTTTTTTATGGTTACTACCGTGCTAAGAGAATATTCTGGTTTGCCAATTTCATTGCCTAAAGCAAAACGAATAGAAAAACTTAAATCAAAAAGACATACCTCTCATATTTGGGTTTCAAAAGAAGGGCTTGTCTCAATTGAGGATAAGCTTTATTCATCCGATGGTGTACGCCATGTTATGTATGAAAAGCGCGTAGCAGACCCTCAATTAGTTGTTTCATTAAAAGCAGATGAAAGGGCAAAGATGGAGCTAATTAGCGACATTCATACTGAATTACGAAAGGCTGATGCTTTAAAATTGAATTATTCATCAAAGACAGCAGTAGACTAAAATGAGGACAGAACTATCAGCCTCCCTCAAATACTCTTATCCAGTAATTGTTAGAATTACAAGCTTTGCAGGAATAACATTATTAATTCTTGTTTTCCTTGTTTTTCCAAGAGTAGTAAATAGAGTTGAATTAGACGAAGAAGTTCAAATAATTATTGAGCAAATTGATATTCCCCAAACAGAGCAATTTGATAGACCTCCTCCACCAGCTAGACCCTCTATCCCGGTAGAGTCGGAAAGTGAAGATATTGCTGATGATGTAACGTTGGATGAATTTAATTTAGATGATTTTGATGCTTGGGATGCACCCCCACCCCCACCTGAAGGACCAAGGGTAAAGTTTATTCCTTACGATGACCCCCCCGTACCACTTTCACCAATAAGACCAAAATACCCTGAAATTGCACAAGAAGCAGGCATAGAGGGAACTGTTGTAGTTCAGGTTTTTGTTGATGACAAGGGAAGGGTAAAAGACACCGTTATCTTAAAGGGAATTCCTAATACTGGATTAGATGAAGCAGCGACATCAGCAATACGTAAAGTAAGGTTTAGACCAGCGAAACAAAGAGAAAGAGCTGTTGGTGTGTGGATATCTATCCCCGTAAACTTTAGACTGAAAAGTTAATTAAATATCTTTACTTTAAGCTCGCCTTTATAAACTCTCTGTTCATTTCTTCAATATAACCTGTTGAAATTTCTTTTGGACATGTAGCTTCACAAGCGCCAGTATTTGTACAATGCCCAAAGCCTTCTTCATCCATTTGTTGAACCATTTTTAGAACTCGTTTTTTCTGTTCAGGCTTGCCCTGAGGAAGTGCAGAAAACTGAGCAATTTTAGCTGAAACAAATAAATTTGCTGAAGAGTTTTTACAAGTAGAAACACACGCTCCACACCCAATACAAGCTGCGGCATCAAACGCATGCTGAGCAATACCTTGTGCAATTGGAATAGCATTACCATCGGGTGCACTTCCTGTATTTACAGAAATATAACCACCAGCTTGAATTATTCTATCAAAAGCACTCCGATCAGTAACTAAATCTTTTAGAATAGGAAAAGAAGAGGCTCTCCAGGGCTCAGCAGTGATTGTTTCACCGTCCTTAAAGTTAAACATATGTAGTTGGCAAGCCGTGGTAGCTTTTACTGGTCCATGAGCCTCACCATTGATTGACATAGCACAACTACCACAAATACCTTCCCTGCAATCATGTTCAAATGCAATAGGCTCTTTGTCTTCTTTTATTAATTTTTCATTAAGTACGTCTAATAGCTCAAGAAATGACATATGAGAATTAATATTCTCCATTTCATGGCTTTCAAAGTTGCCTATTGAATCAGTTGACGATTGACGCCAAACCTTAAGTGTAATGTTAATATTAGTCATTTGTAACTTCTCTGTGTAGGTGTTACTGTTTCAAACTCAAGCTTTTCTTTATGTAGCCTAGGTTCATTTGAAGCACCCTGGTTTTCCCAAGCAGATACAAAGTTAAAATTTTTGTCATCTCTTAAAGCTTCACCCTCTTTTGTTTGATATTCTTCTCGAAAGTGGGCTCCACAAGATTCGTCGCGAGCTAAAGCATCCCGAATCATCAACTCACCAAGTTCAATAAAATCTGCAACTCGACCAGCTTTTTCTAGTTCTAGGTTTATTCCATTTTCATTTCCTGGAACTTTAACATCCGACCAAAAAGAATCTTTTAACGTTTTAATATCGATAAGAGCTTTTTCTAAATTATCTTTATTTCTAGACATTCCGCAATTATTCCACATTATTTCTCCAAGAGAACGATGAAGGCTCTCAACACTCTTACTGCCTTTATTAGTTATTAAAATATTGATTGAATTTTTTACAGCTTCTTTTGTTTCTTCAAAAGCAGGGTTAGAATGATTTACTGGCTCATCATTGATTTGATCTGATAAATATGTACCGATTGTATACGGCAAAACAAAATAACCATCAGCTAAGCCTTGCATTAAAGCTGAAGCGCCTAATCGGTTTGCGCCATGATCAGAAAAATTACATTCACCAATAGCAAATAAACCAGGAATGGTCGTCATTAAATTATAATCTACCCATAACCCACCCATAGTATAATGAACAGCGGGATAAATTCTCATTGGGTTTAAATATGGGTCTTCTCCTGTTATCTTATTGTACATATCAAACAAGTTTCCATATTTAGTTTGAACAATATTTTTCCCTTGGTCTTTTATTGCATCAGCAAAATCAAGGTAAACAGATTGTCCTGTTTCACCGGCCCCATAACCAGCATCACACCGTTCTTTAGCTGCTCTTGATGCGATGTCTCTAGGAACTAAATTACCAAAAGCAGGATAGCGTCTTTCTAAGTAATAATCACGTTCTGATTCAGGTATCTGATCGGGAGACCTTTTATCGCTTTTTTTCTTTGAGACCCATATACGGCCATCGTTTCTAAGAGATTCTGACATCAATGTTAATTTTGATTGATAATCACCAGAGACAGGAATACACGTTGGGTGTATTTGTGCAAAGCACGGATTGCTAAACATGGCTCCTTTTTTATATGCCTTCCAAGCAGCGGTTGCATTACTGCCCATTGCATTTGTTGATAGATAATAAACATTGCCATATCCACCGGTAGCTAAAACAACAGCGTTGCTAGCATGTTTTTCTAACTCACCCGTTATTAAATTTCTTGCAATTATCCCTTTTGCGTGTCCATCAACCAAGACAATATCAACCATTTCATGCTTTGTGAACATTTGGACTTTGCCTTTTTCAATTTGTCTACTTAAAGAACTATAGGCACCAAGTAATAATTGTTGCCCTGTTTGTCCTCTCGCGTAAAAAGTTCTTGAAACTTGAACCCCACCAAAAGAACGATTATCTAAAGTCCCACCATATTCACGAGCAAAAGGGACCCCCTGTGCAACACACTGATCAATTATATTTCCACTCACTTCCGCTAACCTATGAACATTTGCCTCGCGCGAGCGATAGTCGCCGCCTTTAATCGTATCGTAAAATAGACGATATATGCTGTCGCCATCATTTTGGTAATTCTTTGCCGCGTTTATTCCGCCTTGCGCTGCAATTGAATGAGCTCTGCGCGGACTATCTTGAAAACAAAAAGCCTTAACATTATAACCCATTTCAGCCATTGAAGAAGCAGCGGAAGCACCAGCTAATCCAGTTCCTATAATTATGACAGTTTGTTTCTGTTTATTTGCAGGACTAACTAGAGGAATTTTTGATTTATAATTAGACCACTTTTTATCAAGGGCACCATCAGGTATTTTTGCGTCTAGCATTTATTTTCCTCCATTTAAAATTCCAAACCAAAATGCAATCATAAAAAAACCAGCAGGGATCACTAACCAAAAAAGGAAAGCTATTTTATTTATAACTTTTCCAAGACCAGTACTGCTAATACCAAGTGTGATTAAAGCAGATGAGAATCCATGTTTTATATGAAAACCTAAAAATATCATTGCGAGCAAATATAGTATAGTGATAAAAATATTACCAAAACCTAATTGACTATCAGTTACAATTCTGTAGTATGAAGAATGATCTTTAGTAATTTGAAAGTTATACCAAAACGTGGAGAGATGGGTTACTATAAAAATAAAAAGAATACTCCCAGAAAAAAACATGGTCCGTGACGAAAAAGATGAGTGCTTTGAACCAGTTTCGTCTTTTGAAATATTTCCAGCCTTCTTGGCTTTGATTGTTAAAAAAACTGTATTTGTTATGTGAGTCACTAGAATAAGAAGAAGAAGAACCTCAAGGATTCGAACTAGCGGTTTTATTTTTTCAAGGCTAGAGACCAAAAAATTAAAATTATCAGCACCAGTAAAAATTATCAGATTATTTGCAAAGTGAAATAAAAGAAAGAAGCAAAAAAGAAGACCGCTAATTGCAACCATTATTTTTTTACCGATTGTAGAGCTTATAAAGTTTTTACTATTAGTCATTGAATCGCTTTTATTAGTTAATAATTAACGGTGTAAGTTTAAAAAGCAAAAGACACTTGTTGAAACAAAGAATCACCACTATATCCTACCGGAGAGTTTTGCGCCAAGATGGCCACCATAATAAAGAAAAGCAATGCCTATTAATGCTGTCGCTGTATAAGCGCGTTTTTTAAATTTATTATAAAATATGTTTTTATCTTTTGTTCGCCAGATGAATAAAGACAAAAACACAGTACAAGAAAAAATCTGAATCCATCCATGGTTAAGCCAAAGGGGAAAAACTGAATTTAGATGCCCAACAAAAGAATCATCAATTATGCCAGTTACGATTGCAGCTGTTGATGAAATAAGGGCAAAAAGCATTGTCCACCACCCTCCAGTAAAAAAATCATTGTTATTAAAAATTAAAAACAGCAGATCAAAGAAGATTGCAGCTGAAAAAAGTGCAATTGGGAAATGAATTACGAGTGGATGAAAGTCATATATCATATTTTTTTAACTTTATTCCCGCCCAAACACTGACCCCCCAAAGTATCCATAAAACAAATGTTAAATAGACAAAATGCGATGAAGGGATAAAAAGATATTGAATTATTGACATCCCTATAAGTGTAATTAAAAACGAAATTTGGATGAAACCTCTAGCCATCGTTGTACCTAAACGAGTAACAATTGTAAAGGATGTTATTAACATTCCAATAGTGGTTACCCACAATCCAAAAAATCGATATAATAGAGTTAAATATTGAGGTAGCTTTTGATTAATTGGGTGTGCAAAAAGATTTTTGTAAGACTCTTCCAATAGGATGGTGTTTGCAGATTCGTCAAGCATCCAAGGTTCAGACGAAAGCATCCAACTGAAGCCCATCAAAAAAGAGGTTACGCCTAATATAAAAAAAGGGATAACGGTAAGATTATGTAATAACTTTGGATTCATAGCTAGGTGTTTAGCTTAGAATCTAAATCAGATTCAAACAGAAAACTATTAAGAGACAAACCTGATTTCATATATTTTTCTTGTACTTGGAGAGTCATCGGCCCATTGATTAAAATATTATTTAATAATGTTTCTAATAGGGGCCGCTCGTTTTTTATTTTATAAAAAGTTGATCTACGATCAAGACCCTCCAAAGATAAAGTGGATAAAAGAGAAAGCCAGTCCCCAATTTTTTTGTTGCCAGGCCCTTTAGCAGAAAAAGATAATTCATTTGCAGTCTGATATAATTTATTATAATCTGAATCAGTCCAACTTGATATAACCTCTAAAAGAAAATCTATATTTTTTTTATCGGTTAAAAGACCAGCTATAAAAGCTGCTGGAGCAAGCTCATATCCTCGCGGCGGTCGATCGCTAGAGCGGATTTCTAAAACGGATTTAAAACGAACATTTGTAAAGCATTGATGTAAAGCAGATAAAACATGAAGGTCATTTTGAGAAGTATTTGATGAAATCATTTGGTTCATTGATCCATTAAAAAAACTAGCATTTTTCAAAGAGTCATATTTAAAAATTGCCTGAAGATCGTTAATCCACGCAGCGTAATCATCAACGATTGATTCAGGTGAAGAAATACCATGCTCAAAAAGAGACCCACAACGATGAGGATCAGTATTAGACCAGATTTTCCACCGTATATTAGCATTTCCCGCAGGTTCACTTTTTATAAAAGGTGCGTTAGAGAATAAAATGCTTAAAAAAGGTTGAATTGCATCAGCGACATAAGCCATTTCATTAGCATTTTTTTCTGAAGTAAAATCAATATTTAATTGAACACTTGTAGTGTTGCGCATCATCCAAGGGCCAAGCTTTGCATGTCTTATAAATTCACTATGCATCAGTTTATACTTTAACGAATCTATTAATTCAATTTCGCCTGGTTCAAAAAATGGATCAAGAGATAAGAAAAGACGGTTAATACCATATTCTTTGCAAAGCTTTTCTTCTTTTATCATATGTTGATCATATTGCGATTGAATTTTCCACAAGTCAATACTAGGAAGAGATGCCCACTCTAGTTGACCTCCTGGCTCTAAAGAGTAAGAAAAGGCATCTTTATTTAATTTAATTTTATTAAATAAATCTTTAGCTGAAAAAGAAGTTGTCTTGTTTACGGGTAAGCGCTTCATATCCTTTGTATAGTAAAGGCCCTCAATTTCAACGCCAATTTTTCTTTCTTTTTCATCAACACAATTTGATAAAATCATATTTTTAATTTTTTTAATCGAGCTCAACTTTAATACCTATTCATTTTATGAAGCATTCTAGCAATAGATTCTTCAGCATTTTTCTTAGTGACATCTTTTTTGTCTATCCAAGCGATTTCATGTGACTCATTACTTGCGACCAGAAGATCTGCTTCATGTTTTGCTTCAAGTATATAACGAACATCAAAGTGTAAATGAGAAGGGTTTTTACCAAAAACGGGAATTTGATGAATATCAAGATCAAAGATTTTTTTAGAGAGAATTTTAAAGTTTTCTAATCCAGACTCTTCTCTTGCTTCTTTAATAGCAACTGAGAGTAAGTTGGAATTGCCCTCCGCGTGCCCCCCAAGCTGAAGCCACATATTTAATTGTATGTGATTAGTCATTAATATCCAATTTCGAGTAGTATCAACGATCCAAGCTGAACCAGTAAAATGCCCATACCAGTTATTTCTAGCAAAGCAATTATTATGATTTTTAATAAAATCTAGAACCCTATTAACTTTTATATATTCATCAGGATGGTTTACTAAATATTCATTCAGGTCATTTATTAAATATTTATTTTTCATCATCATTTTATGACTTTAGTATGATAAACTAAAGGTTAGTTGACAACTGAACCTGTAAGTTCAGTGATAATTTTTGTTAATTCAATTGAAAGAAAACACATGAAGTCTGTTTATTATTTTGGGAAAAACAATTCTGATGGTCATGCTGATATGAAAAATTTACTTGGAGGCAAAGGTGCAAACCTAGCAGAAATGGCAAAATTAGGGATTCCAGTACCAGGGGGGTTAACGATTACAACGGATGTTTGTACTTACTATTATCAAAACAATCAAACATTTCCAAACAATTTAGAAGAAGAGCTAAAAAAAGCACTCCAAAAAGTAGAATTAGATATGGGTAAAAACTTTGGGGACCTAAGTGACCCGTTGCTTTTATCTGTTCGCTCTGGTGCAAGAATGTCAATGCCAGGCATGATGGAAACTGTATTAAATGTTGGTCTTACTTCTAAAACGATACCGGGTCTAATTAAAAAAACCAACAACCCCAGGTTTGTTTATGATGCCTATAGAAGACTAATAATGATGTATTCAGATGTTGTTATGGAAAAAGCAGCGGGAATTGAGCCTAAAGAAGGAAAAGGGATAAGACATCAATTAGAAGATATCCTTAATAAATTTAAAAAATTAAAAGGATATGACTCAGATATTAATCTCACCGCAAAAGATTGGGAGTTAATATCCAATAATTTTAAAGAATGTATAAAAACAGTCCTTGGTGTCTCTTTTCCAGATGATCCGTATGAACAATTATGGGGTGGCATAAAAGCAGTTTTTCAAAGTTGGAATGGAAAGAGAGCAATTAGCTATCGCAAAATAGAAAAGATACCTCATAAGTGGGGGACTGCTGTCAACGTTCAAGCAATGGTATTTGGTAATACCGGAGAGCAATCTGCGACGGGCGTAGCCTTTACGCGAAATCCAGCAACGGGCACAAACAATTTTTATGGTGAATGGCTTCAAAATGCACAAGGAGAAGATGTTGTTGCGGGTACAAGAACACCACATCCCTTAAATGAAGCAACAAAAACAAGCGAATCCCAGCATCTTGAATCATTAGAAGTTTTTATGCCGGAAGTATATGAAAGCCTAGATAAAATCCGAAAAACTCTTGAAAAGCATTATAACGACATGCAAGATATTGAGTTTACAATTGAAGAGGGAAAGCTATGGATGCTTCAAACAAGGACAGGCAAAAGAACAGGTGGTGCTGCAATTCAAATGGCAGTTGATATGGTAAGTGAAGGAATGATTGATAAAAACACGGCTATTATGCGTGTAAATCCAGAGCAAATTGATGAACTACTACACCCAAGTTTAAACTCAGAAGAAGAAGAGACGTCCCAATTATTAACTCGTGGTTTACCAGCAGGACCTGGCGGTGCTGTAGGTCAAGTTGTATTTACAGCAGATGACGCAGAAAGCTGGGCAAAGCTTGGAAAAACAGTTGTTTTAGTTAGAGAAGAAACTTCTCCAGAAGATGTCCATGGAATGCACGTAGCTGAAGCGATTCTTACTGCTAAGGGCGGAATGACCTCGCATGCAGCATTGGTAGCACGTGGTTGGGGCAAGTGTTGTATTGTTGGTTGCGCATCAATAAATATTAATTTTGATAAAAAAGAAATGAAAATTGATGGTCAATTAATTAAAGAGGGGGAT
>Ga0209335_10001679_pt1 | contig 25121 bp, 19 predicted proteins | sample COG_09_FD_184753 | JGI IMG/M metagenome (GOLD analysis project Ga0209335, IMG submission 184753) | Pelagic Microbial community sample from North Sea - COGITO 998_met_09 (SPAdes) (version 2) | ecosystem: Environmental > Aquatic > Marine > Neritic zone/Coastal water | place: Helgoland, sampling...
TGAAGAGCTCTAAGTTTTGACAATAGATTTAAGTCCTTTATTCCGGCGTTATTTAATAGTGTTTTTGGTAATAACAACAAAGCCTCTCCGAATTCGTATATAGGCAGCTGTTCCCGTGAAGGCACTGAATCGGATAATCTCTGTAATAAAATATTTAAAGATATTTCACAGGCTCCTCCTCCTGCTAAGAGTTTTTTTCCTTCGATTGCTCTTTTTAATACAGAGATCGCGTCTATCAATGATCTATAAATTTCTTCTAAGATATTATTATTCGCGCCTCTTAATAATACAGAATTTCCCGGGCTAAAATTACAACCTCTTATTAAGATAATCTTCGAATCCGATACATTCTGTTCGAAAACTTCTTCCGCAGTGCCAAAATTATTTATTTGTTTTTGTTTCTTGAAATTATTAGTATAAAATAGTTTTTGCAATTTTGTCCCACATGAAATAGCGATTTTTTTCAAATCATCTATCGAAACTCTTCTGATTGCGAAAATCCCATTTTTATGAAGCAATTTTACCACAGAGTCGTCTATACCTTTAGTAGTTAACAAAACATTTATACCAAGTGCTAAGATTTTATAAATTTTTTTTTTAATTATATCTATTTCTTTTTTTATGATTTTTTCTATATTTTTGTTTTTTGAATTCTCGATTTTAGAACCCAAATTCATTCTAAACACTTTAAGATCCGAATCTAGACAAGCAATTCTAACAGGAGACAAGTGGAAGGTCATTTCAGGAATAATTTTCTGGCCTTTTATCAAGCAGCCGTCTATCAATCTGCTCAAATTTAGACCTTGCCCCTCGATTTTGGTAAAATTTATAATTTTAATCTGACAATTTAATTTTTTCGATAGTTTGTCTGAGTTTTGAACTGATTTTACAGCTTCTAACGCGAGAGTTGAAAATTTTTTTGAATTTATTCCCGAAAATTTACTAGAGAGACTTGTCTTCGCGATATTTAAAAGTATATTAGAATCGCTCGAGTCTATGTTTAATGAAAGATTTTCTCTCAAAATATAAGAAGAGTAGCACATAGCCAATCTAAAACCTGATATGATGATAGAAGAATGTATTTTGTTTTTTATCATTTTATCAGCTCTTCTCAGTAACTCGGAAGCTAAAAGAACAACGCTAGTAGTCCCATCTCCAACTTCTTCGTCTTGTTGGCTCGCTAGATTAACAATGATTTTGGCCGCAGGGTGATTGAATTCTAGATTTTTTAAAATAGTTGCCCCGTCATTTGTGACAATCGTGTCTCCTACTTCATTCACAATCAATTTATCCATACTCAAAGGTCCATAAGAAGTTTTTATAATTTCACTTATTCTTAAACACTCAGTTATATTTTGATCTCTTATCTTATGATTTGAAAGTGAATTAAAATTGATTTCTTTTTCAGATTTTTCCATATTTAAACACACCTGTCTTTTTAATAGTATCAGAAAAATGGGAAATTATCAGATTCAATATTCAGAAAAATATTTTGATACAAATTTTGAATATAGGTAAGTAAATAAAAAATAAAAATTTTTTAAAGCATTGAATTTAAAAATTTTTTAAGACATGTTATCCTACCTCCGTCTTTATTGAAATTAGTTCCTCCGGATAAGCTGTTGACTGAATCTGAATGGAGAGGTCTGGGGGTACAACAGTCAAGAGGGTGGGAACATTATTCAATTCATAAACCTGAACCGAATATACTCCTTTTTAGAAGACCGTTGGAAAATAAGAGAAATAATTGAGAATTTTTTAGTGTTAAGTAAATTTAATTGTTTTCAATGTCGTTTTTTTTATCCTTATCTTTTATATTAATTTTTTTTCCTGTAACAGGGTCTATGGAAGTCTCGACATTTCCGGCTTCTGGATCTATGTAAGTTCCTGTCATTTTAATCTCTTCTTCGATGTCTTTTTGCTCCTGCTCTTTCATCCATTTTTCCCATGCAGTCAATCCTTTATATGCAAACCACATTCCGAATGCCGAGCCTCCTACTGTTAGACCAATTTGAGTATTTTTCCAAGCGCTATATTTATATTCATCGTCTTCTATCTGGTCAATTTCCAGTTCGATTTCGGTTCTTTCAGTAGTTTTAGGAGAAAATAAAAATTTTTCATCTAAAATATCTTCTCGTTTTATGCCTAATTCATTCCCATCTACGATAATTGTAGCCAACAGCGGGTTGTTTAATTTCTGCTCATTTAATTTTAACGAGTAATCCTGAGAATAGATGAAAAGCGGCATCAATATTTTGCTTATACGAACGGGCTCGATTTTTTTGTAATTGTTTTTTAAATTTTCTTTTTTCATATTCAAGCAAAATTTTTTGACAGATGGCATTTCAGTTATCTGTAACTTGTGCCATGGATTGTTTTCCAAAAAAATTTGTTGGATGAAAAACATTTATAATTATTTTGATTTTTTTTATTATATTTAAATATTGTTTTTTAATATAAAAATTTAAACCTCAGATTAACCAGTCTATAGCGGTTTATATTATAATATTTTTGTAAAGACGATTGATTGAATAGATAATTAGCTTCTTGGCCCATGTTTGAAAAAATAAACAATTTTTTTTAAACTTGACTTCTTTTTTTTCTATATTTTTAACTTGTTTAATTAACTTTTCCAAAAATTTTATAGTGTTTTTATTACTATTGAATAAGCCAAGATAAATATTTTTGTAAAAAAACTTAACAATTTTACTTACCTGATGAACAAAAAACCTTGGGCTATTCTCGGCATTAATGTAAAAATTTAAAAAAGAAATTAATTAAAAGTTAATATTTTGAATATATTTTCATAAAGTTCTATAGAATTCAATTCTAAAATTTGTTTTACAGCTTGATTACCGACTTTTTTATAAAATTAAGTATCTCTATCAGCTATAAAATAAGACGAAAAAAACTTTGTACCCAAACAAACTAATGCGCATGCAAATATTTATTGAAAATTTTATAATCTTCTTCGGTAAATGAATTAATAGTTTTCGCCCTAAAAAGATAGCTTTGTGTAGGATCTTTTGTATAAGCAGAAAAATTTTACTTATGAGTTTATTTTTTTATTTTAAACCCTAAAATTTTTTTTTTTATGACGTAATATTTACAGTACGATAAAGAAATATTAATATTTCAATAGCTTTTCGAAAGAATATGATAATATATAAAGAGAAAATGGGAAAAAAAAGCTGACCGGGTTGTCTTTCTAAAATATTCAATCTAGCGTAAAAAAATACCAATTGTCCATCTATGACAGCTTACTAGTAAGCTCAAAACTATCTTGGTATTTACGATTTAAGAGATTTGAACTCTTGACCCTCTGCGTGTAAAACAGATGCTCTTTGTGACAAAAACCACTGAGCTAAAATCGCAATACTATAAATCATCGTTACCTTATATATTATGTATAATTTTTCAACATAGTCTTTTGTATTGAAAAAATATAATATCAATCCTGTTGCACTACACGAATCTTATGTATTTTATTGAATTGGATTTTAAAACTGTAAATTTTGACTTTTTAAAATGGTCTCCAGACTCGTTTATAAAAATTGAGTTTTTAATAAAAATATTCATTATATAATCCAATTTAATCATTTCTCCTACAACAGAAATCCCATTTTTTAATTCAACGACTATGAATGAGTTTTTTTTTTTATTTTTTCTTATCAAAAGATCGAATAATAGACGAGTCATCTATATTTTTAAAGAAACTTCAGATTCATGAACTATTCTTCTTCAAATGAAATTATATCTGAACAAATCAATTGGCTGGAACTACTTTATCAGATAAAAACTTATAAAAAAATGTCTTTAAAATATATTATAAAAAAAAATGTTGTTAATATCTTCTCGATTAGAGTTTTCTTAGATTCGTACTTTTGCAAAATAAACATTTTTTCCCAGTCAATAAAGAATATAAAGTCATGGGTTCTTCTATGGTTATTCAATATTCATGATTTATTGTATAGAAATGCTCATACTAGAATTATAAAAAAAATAAATTCTTTTTTTAAAAATCTTATTCTTGACAAGAGGACATTTTCAACATGTTCTATTACAGAGCCCTCTTTGTTGATAATTTATCCGTTGATATTGTTTGCATGCGTAAACAAAGATGAAAAATTTTCTAAAGATGATATTCGTTTTGTATACATATTCTTAAGAAAATTACAATTTAAAGATAATTTTTTCAGATCTTCATTCCTCGGTGAAATTGACCCTAGAAATTCTTACTGCGCTTTTATCATTTCATCTTTATTAAATACAATGACAAATGAATTGGCCGGTCTATATTTTTTTTTTGATAAAAATTCAAAAAATTTGGACGATTGTTTTAGTCTAGAAAAATCACGAGAAGGCCATGGTGCTATATCTTTCTGTTTTTTAAGCACAGGTTTATTTTATTACAACTATCAGTCGATATGTTATGCGACTTTTAGTAATTCGGACTGGCTGGTCGAAAGGCAGCAATTTTATAACAACCAATTTCAAGGAAGAACTTCTAAATTAACCGACTCCTGTTATTTTTATTGGATCGGAGCGATCTCGGTAGTATTTTCATTCCCTTTTTCGCAAAAAATATTTAATTTATTTAGAATGAACAGAGAAGTTTATTCATCGGGATATTCTGATAAACCTGGAAATCTTCCCGATCTATATCACACTTCATATTCTTTATTGGCCCTATGTCTTTTGAATTTTTTAAACAAAAATCAGCAAAACCTGTCGAAGATCAATCCTATTTTTTCATTGCGTGAATTGATAATTGTAAAAAATTTTTCGAAATATCTTATGTAAAATTATAAATTAGAATTTTTTAATGATATTATCCTAGTTTCTCCTAAAATCTTATTGACTCCTACTAAAACATCGGATTCTTTCAAAACGCTATTTCTCAGAGAAATAACTAATATCTGAGATTTCAATCTGTAGAAAAATATATGCGAAGCAATTTTAGAAACATTTTTAAAATCTAAAGCCGCGTCAATTTCGTCCAATAAATATAAAAGCGTAGGCTTAAAAATTTGTAACGAAAATATTAACGCTAAAGAACATAAAGTTTTTTCTCCTCCAGATAGCATCGATACTGATCTCCATGTTTTATTAGGAGGCCTGACAGACGTTACTAATCCTTGTAAATAAGGATCCGATGGTTCTAGAAAATCAAATTCCATTATACCTCCTAGTGATATAGAAGAATAGATGATTTTTGATATTTCAGAAAGCGTTAATAAAGACAATGAAAAATCGGAAATTCTATAAATATGCATGCATTCGGTATGAGATATGGAGAATTTTTTAAAATTGCTTTTTTTTATATAAGCAAAAAAATCAGAAATCTTTTTATAAACTAAAAAAACACTAATCCCTAATTTTTTTAATTTCTTTTTCTTCTTGAAATACACTTTGCTAACGACAGTTAACTTTATATTTGCATTCGTCATGTTATCGTATTCGTTTAAATAAGCGATAGATTTCGTGCCTTTTTCCGTTTCAAACTTTAAATATTTTCGATGTTGTTTATTTTTTTTTTTGAAACGAAGTTTGGTTTTTTTTAACAGATGATTAAAAAAAACGAGTTTTTTAATTTCTTTCTTAATATAAATATTTTGAATAAGTCTGTTATGTATTATCTTTCCAGTTTCGAACAAACAGGTTTCAGTTTTTTCATAAAGATTTTTTTTTTTTTTCCTAATTTTATCATAAATCAAGTTGTAAAATAAGAGTTTAAAATACGAAGTCTTCGATACAATCTCGTTTGCAATTGAAAAATATGATAACTTCAAAAATAATGTATAGTAAACTGACAATTTATTTTGAATAATTTTGAATTTGACAAAACTAATTTTTCCTTCGTTTAAAAAAATACTATGTAAGATCTTTTTAAAATAATCAATTGATATGATCATCTCTCTCTCTTTTTTTTTTTTATTAAATGTTTTTCTCACGCATGATATATTTACTAAAAAAGGAAAGATTATTTTTAAAACTATTTTCTCGTAAAGAATTTTTTTCAGAATATTGTTTTTAAACACAATGCATTTAAATGTATTTATATAAAAAATTTCAAACAATTTCAGTTTACTTGATACATTTTCTTTTATTTTCAATATATTATGTTTTGAGTTTGAATTTTCAACGATTTTTTTATAATAATTTAAATAACTATTTTCATAATTTTCAAGATTGTCCTTTTTTATAAAATCGTGATTTTTTGGAAGACGTCTATAATTCTCTAAAATCTTCTTCGAATTCTTTGTATAATTAAAAAATCGATTCTCAAATGTTTTTAATAATATATTGTTTTTTTTTAGTATATTCAACCAAGTTAAATTATTTTCTTGATATTTAACAAATTGTCTTATTATTTTTTTGCAATCAACACCTCTTCCAAAAACAGTGTTATTTTCAGAATACCTTCCATCAAGAGTGACTAATTTTCTTCCATTTATTTGAGTTAAAAATATTTCCGAATCCTTCTCTAGATCAGTAGTAACTATGATATTTGAAAACAATTTATCAAATAAATTAAATTTATTTTTTTTAAAATAAATTTTATCAGAAATTTTTTGTTGAAAATTAGTTTTTGAAATTTCTAGATCTTTGATTTCATCCATGAAATTTTCTGTGGATATAAATCTTGCATTTTTCATCGTACAGTTAAAAAAATCTTTAATAATCGTCGTGTCGAAGAAAGAGGTTGACACTATACTATCGAATTCTTTGTTAAAAACAGATAAAATCGGTAAACAAAAGTTGGATTTTATAAAACACAGAGACCCTATGCTTCTTTCAATTCCATTCATTTTTCTACTGAAATACTCGTGAAATTTTTTCTTTTTATTTCTATAAATTTTTTTAAACAATTCGATTTTTTTAAATTGTTTATTCGTTTCTGATATGTTGAACAAATGACATAACTTCTCATCAAGATTAAAAAGTTTTTTGTAAAACGATAATTTTTTAAAACAATATTTTAAATTTTTACTCATTTCATAATCTTTACTTTTTAATTTAAAACATATACTATTTTCAATAAAAAATGCCTTTCTAATCTTAAAAAATATTTTTTTATTTTTACTAACCGTCTGTTCAAAATAATAAAAAAATTTTCTAAAAAAATTTAAATCGAGATTTTTTTTTATCATTTCAATTTTTATTTTCAAGAATGATGTATTTTTTAAAAAAAAAGGCACCTGAGGATTGTATTTACAAGACAAGTCAGAATGTTTGTAACAAACTCCCGTAATCGCCTCAAATGCTTCCATGCAAATTTCATTTTTTCTTTTTTCTTTTTTAAAAGATAATTTTTTAAATATCTCGAGATCATTAGGCCAATGTTTGTACAGTCTCATTTTGGAAAATTTTTTACTTTTCATTTTTTTTAAACATATAGAGTTGTTTTTTTTTGCAATTTGGTCCAAAAAGTTCTTTTGGTCATTAACGAAATTAATGTTCTTAAAAAAAATAGTTGTAATATATTGAAAAACGTTTGTTGAATTATTCAACTTTATTAAAATTATACAGAAATTTTTGAAAAATGTGTCTTGAAACCTTCTTTTTCTCAACACAGACGCGAACTTTGAAATTTTTTTTATCTCAAAGAAGTTGTTAATGTAAAAAAATTTTTTTAATATTTTAAACTTTCTAAAACTATTCTTAAACCCTGTGATTTCATCGAGATTCTTATTTTCTATCTCGTTTGTATACTTAACATAATTTTTTAAATTTTTATTATTGAAAATAATTTTTTTTTTTTGTAGTATGTTTAAATATCGCGTAGACCCCATAGAATCTTCTAAAAATTCTATCAAACCGATTTCTTGGTTTTTTATACCCATAGGTTTCATTGATGAAATTTTTTCTACTTCTCCTTGTTGAATCAAAAATCGGTCATTTTTTAGATTAAATTTTAATAATCCTATTAATTTTTTAAACGATCGGTAAGTTATCTCCCTTCCGTTTATCAGATACAAAGATGAAAATCTTGAAAAAATTTTTCTAGTTATAGTAAATTCTTTAAATTCAATTTTCCTCATACCCGAATTGAAAATAGAGCGGTTGAATACTGTGCATACAGAAGCAAAATTGTCTGATATTTCGTTTGAAGAAAATATCAATTGATACAGTCTTTTGAAACGGATTTGAGATGCTTTTTTTCCGATAACAAATAAAAATGCATCAAATAAATTTGATTTTCCACTTCCATTTGGTCCTACAATTGAATTAAGACCTGAAAACAAAGGCCCTGCTTCGATCAATCCTTTATATGATTTGAAATTGAAAATTCTTATTGTTTTCAAATAGTTTTTGGATTCCACACTCATTATTCGCGATTTAGATTATATAAAAAATATTATTTAAATTATTTTCATAATATTTTGTAAAATTTTTCTCTTTAGTAAATTGAGATATGATTTGGAATTTTTATCAATGACTCCGGATATTGGAAAATCTAGTGTGAAGGATGGGTAAAACAGGTTTGAATATTTATTAAATGGAATCTTGTTATCTAGTTTTTTATCACAGAGTAATGCAGTTTCTTTAGTCCAGCATCTAGCTACATTTTTTTTTTTATACCCTCCTCCTCCTAAAATAACAAACGGAATTTTCAGCATTTTTACAAAATTTATGCATTTGCCATGACAATCGGGCGATATGTTAAAATTTCCTAATTTGTCACCTGATAGAGAATCTGCTCCAGCTTGTAGCACTATGGAATCTGGATTAAATTTTTCCACAATTCTTGAAATGACTAGCTCATATATCTCGTAATACGATGAATCTTTGATACCATCTTTATATGGTATATTTAATGAAAAATTTTTACCAAGCCCTAGCCCATTGTCGACTATGTTTCCGGTTTCTGGAAAAAAAAATTTTTTGAATTTATGAAACGAAACGCATAAAACTCTGTTACTTAACTGAAAAGCTTCTTCGACACCGTCTCCATGATGAACGTCTATGTCTATGTATAAAACTCTATCAAAAGTTTTCAATAACTCAAGGATACAAAGGACAATGTCATTTATATAACAAAAACCACTTGCACTTTTTTTTTTCGCATGATGATATCCGCCCATCCAGTTTATACAGTATTTATATTCTTTTGGCGATAGATCAGAAGCAGAACTGATGCTTGCAGAGGTGTAAATTTGACAGTAATCTAATATTCCTTTGAACACTGGACAATCTTGATTAGAGTTCTTATGAAAAAAAAAATCAATATCATATTTGTTTTTTTCAAAATTTTTTTTTCCATATTTCAAATCATTTTTTAAATAAAACATGCTATGAAAATTAATTATTTCATAGGTCGTTATTTTCTTAGAATTTTTAAAATTAAAAAAAGAATGTAATCCATACGAAAATATCATTTCGTTAAGTATATTTATTCTAAGTGGTTTCATTGGATGTCCTATATTATAGAAAAAGTTCCCAAAAGAAAAGTCTGTATAAAAATTTGGAGTTAAACTCGACATATTTAGTTTATCTTTAATTATGAAGGTTTTCAATTTATTTTTGAAAATGGTCAAAATTGTGAATTTTATAAAATCGTGTTTAAAGGGTAAATTGAGAAATAAAAACTTGAAGAGACTCCAGGTTAGTATTATATGTGGTTATTCATCTAAAGCCATTAAGATCGGAATCAATTTGAATGTAAAAAAAAAAAAAGAAATTAAAAAAAAAATTTTAAAAAATTTTATACCGAAAACCATTTTGTCTGAACCCTTTTCTCTGCTGAGAATCTGTAAAAATTCGGCGTTGAGGGCATGTATGAACGATACGAACTTTTTTAATTTTCACAAAAATATATTATCGATTTATAATAAAGTTACAATTGAAAAATTTTTACATGTAGATTCGATTTTTTTTGATGAAAATTACATATTCGTCGGAAAGATCATGTCTCTTTTTAAAAACCTAATTTATAATTCCAAAAAAGTCGAATATTCGAATATAGAGGACTTTTGTCAATGTAGAAGTTATTTAAAAATATAAGAGAAAAGTTCTCAAGTTCACTTTTAGAGTCTTTTTCAATCAAATCAAGTAAATATATATACAGCCCGATAATGACATTTAAACTAGAAATTAATGTTTTTAATAAGTCAAATGACCTGTTTTTAAATTAAATATAAGTATATTAACATTATTTTAATATGAAAAAGTTTTTGACGAATTTAAAAAATATTAATGTAATTAAAGAAAAGAAAACAAAAAATTTGTCTATACTTACATTGTTATACTTAAAAGCTATAATAAAAATAAAAAAATCTTTAGTCTGGATAATTATTAAAAATTTTAAAGATAAAACATTTTTCATCTATAGAAAAATGCTTTTTTTAATAAAAGCTTTGTTGTTTGGAATGGGTATCGAATACTTTTATTCATCCTATTTTAAAAATGATATTTACTATTATCAAATAATAACAAAATGGCCAAAAAGCTTTGATCCGCGTTTTTTTAAACTAAGAATCGTCGATACTGATATCTTTATAAAGAATTTTGAGAAAAAAAAACATATTTTTTTACCTATACATCATATAAAAAACTTGAAAATAAACACACTGAGATTAGAATTAACATTATACACTACTTATCAGAAAGAATCTGATAAGAATATCTTCGATTGAAATGGATTAATTATAAATTTATTTAAATAATTATAGTTGTATCTTTTACTATCAGATTAGCTGTTTCTGGCATTTTTTAATATATATTTTTTTTTAAACAATTAGTAATAATGCAAGTCTTTGTAAAAACATTAACTGGAAAAACTATAACATTAGAAGTAGAATCATCGGATACCATTGAAAACGTTAAAAGCAAAATTCAAGATAAAGAAGGAATACCTCCGGATCAACAAAGACTAATTTTCGCCGGAAAACAACTAGAAGACGGAAGAACTTTGGCTGATTATAATATACAAAAAGAAAGTACTCTCCATCTTGTACTTAGACTTAGAGGAGGATTGTGATAAAAAAAAACAGTTATACAACTTACGAATATATCTAAAGCGACTGATACACTCTTTCATGTGTGATTTGACGATGAATATAATATTATTTTTAATTTAATATTAAAAGTTTTAATGATAATTATCAAACTAATATTGATAACTAACTGTAATTTTAATAGAAAAAAATTAGTTAAATTTGTAGAAAATGATAAACATGCTATTAATAAAAATATCGGTGAAAATTTAGAAAAAAAAAAATCAAAAAATTTTGAAAATATAATCGTTTATCATAATTCACTAATATCTTCGAATATTTTTAAAAATTTTTTTTTTTTTGACTTTGTTTTCGAGATAGGGTTTAGAATCCAGGCAGATCTAGGTTCTAATGAAATTTTTATAGGTTATCTAGATTTTAATACTGGGTCAATAATCTTTTATAATATGAATAAATGTATGATAACAAAGAAATTAAGAGTCGAGAAGGAAAATTATTTTTTAGATAAAGAATTTTCAATGAACAACACAAAAGAGTTCAAAAAAGGGGTTACGACTAAGGAATATCGCAATTTTAGTAAAAAAGACAAGATATCGAATTTTCGCATCGGATCAAAAATGGCATCGATTTTAAATCAAATTTGCTTTGGTATAGAAAATAAATGGATGTTCAATTTAGAAATTTATATAAAATTAAAAAATTATAAAATCATTTATAAAGAGAAAGAAAACTTTCACGAGAAGATGATGTTTTTTAAAAAAGTTAATATCAGCCTGACATCTTTTATTAATAATTTGAATGAGATAGAAAAAGCATGGCCAGATTGTTATGGAAAAAAATTAAAGGAAAGTGTTTATCTGCTTTTGATATTACTTAGCTTTTATAACGATAGAAAATTTCATTTATCCGATAATCTATGTATAAAGTCTTTTAGAAATTTCTCAAATCTTAATCTCATGAATTCATCTTTCAAAAAAAAATCTTTTATCTATAATTCTTTCAATTTTTACTCAGATATATGTACTTCAATACATCCAGTGTCCCCGTTATATTGCACAAAATCATTTCAATTTCCATGGCGTTTTCGGAAAATAATTTCAGATCTTGATGAAAAAATTTTCAGGAAAAAAACTTATTTTTTTGAAATAAAAAATTTTTGGGAACAATTTCTTAATTATTCAGAATTTATAATAGATAATTTTATCAAGAAATATAGATTTTTTTCCTCTTTCAATTTTTTACCTAAAAATTTATATTATAATTCAATCAAATTTGTTCTACCAATTTATTTCACTCATCTTTTAACGTCACGGGTATTTTCGAATCGACATATAAATTTTTTTAAAAATTCAAATAGATTTTCAGAAACATTTAAAAAAATTAGTAAAATTTCTATCAGAGGATGGAATAATGATCTGCTGGATAATTCTTTTCTAATAAATAATAATAAAACCTATCTAAAGTTAAGGGGTACGCAAGTCTATAATTTTAGACAAAAAATCAATCAATATATAGTTCGAAAAAACAACCATATGAGAAAAGATTTGGCTTAAAAAAATGTTAATTTTTTAGACTAAATTTCTTTTAAATTTTTCCAAAAGTGGTTTTTTTGAAAAATTTTTTTAAAATCAAAATCTTTTTTTGTAAAAATTTTTAAATCACTAGATAGAGAAGAATACCCGGAAGTTTTCGACAGATCGTAATCAAAGTTTTTAAAAAATTTATAATCTTTTATATACTGCTCTTCTAAATGGTTTTCATTAATAAAATGAAAAAACGGACATTTTATTCGATTTTTCATTGAAAAAAGTTTTATTTTATAAAATCTATTACATTCACTACACTTAAAGTAATTCTGGAAATTTTTTTTTTTATTATGAATAAGGTCTATATAAATTTCAGAAAATGATAGATTTCTATTTTTTCCGACAATTCTCAAATACATCAAACTTTTTTTTTTAAAAAACGAATTTTCGCTCTCGGGGGTCTTCCAAGATATTTTATCAAGTATTTTTAAAAAAATAAATTTTACCGAGGATGGTCTGAGCTTATTGACAAAAACCATTTCACACATTTTCAAAATAACTCTATTTGATATAATATTATTGTCAGTGGACAAAAATCTTTTCTTAATATTTTCATAAATATATAAAAATTTCTCAAATGGTCCATCTATCGTTTTTTTCATTAATGAATAAAATTGATTCAGTAAAAAACAAGGCGAATTTGATAAAAAATTATCTGACGAGAAATTTGTTATTGAAATAGGAAAGATAATTTCGCTATTCCTAAATCGTTTGTCTCTTTTCGAATTATTTTGTCCTTTTTTCATTATCACAAAAAATGAATCGAAAAAAGAAGCGTTTGTTATTTTATGGATGAAAGAGTCTGGATTCGATATATAAATTATCGGATACAAGTAATTATTCCAGACGATTATTTTACCGTCAGAACTACCCGTAATGATAACCCTTGTCAAATCTTTTTTAAAAACCAAATAGTCAATTGTCGAAATTGTATATAACTTTATGCTAGATAAAATTGTCAAACTTTTAATCTTTTTACTGTCATCGAGTAATATTTTTAAATTGTACAACTTTTTACCTAAATTTAAACAAAGATATATCGTTTTACCTTCTATAACATAATCGATTGAAACCACGTCCAAAGAATCTTTTATAATTCCTGTTTTTTTAAAAACGAAAAAATTGTTTTTTTTTTCAATAGTATAAATTTTGGACACGTTTGAGGTGTTTTTAATTATGATAAACAAAGGGTGAAAAAATATGATTGAAAAGGCACTAGAATTTAGTCCTATTCTAAAAGTTTTTTTATAGTTATATGGAAAAAATCTAGAAATGTTAATCGAGACTCCTCCGTGATTGTCTAGAAATTCTATTTTATTTCTATATTGAAAAATCTCACCAGGCCCCGACTGCTGAAGAATGTGATTAATCGATAGGTTGAAAAAGTTTAAATGGAAATTATTTTGAGACGGAAAAACGAAGTTGATTATCGAGCCATTTTCAGTTTTTAATAAACAAAAACTTCTCTGGCTTAAATTTGACTTAATTTTTTTAAATACATTTTCCGTATTGTTAACGTTTTCTAATCTTATGGCAATCTGTTTTTTTTTAAGTTTTAATTTCTTATAAATAGTTATATTTTTTTCCGTTTTTTTTTTATTAAAAATTTTAATCAATTTAATATGATCAGAGAAAAAAAGAAAAAACACATTTTTACTGAATTTACAGACGATTTTGCCAAACACTCCGTCGTCATTTATATATTTTTTAATTTTTTTGAAATACATACGATTCTTATTTGAAATAAATAATTTATTATTTTAGTTTTTTATATCAGATATTTATCAAAAGAAGCTTTAAGCCTTAATATTTTTTAATTTACTCAACTTTTTCTTCTTATTCTTTTTTCCGATATCAGAGACCATTTTTGTATCGCAAGCAATTATTTTGACAGGATTTTTCAGTTGTACGGGTAAACTATAACTACTGACTCTTATTTCTGGGTTAGTTACGAAAAACATCCAGACGTTATCGCAATTTTGATAATGCTTTAATTCTCCTTTCAAAATAGGCTTATCTTTGACTTTTTTTTTCAATATGGTAAAAATTGCTTTATCGAACTCCCTTTTAATCACTTCGATCAAGTTAAATTCGATCACATCTTCTGATAAAAGCTCTTGCAAGGTTTCTTCAAGTTGAATTCCTATGGTAGAAATTCTAAAATGATAAAAACTCATTAAAGAATACTATAATGTTAAAAATTAACTATATTTTATTTAATCGCTGATCTTGACTTGATGCCGGAAAAACCTTTGAGATACCTGTCTACTCGAAGTAGCATAGCGCAATTTTCAAGGGAAGATTTGATTAGCTGGATTTTAGAATCAAACGATTCAAAAAGTCCTATTTTCCTGGTATCTAAAATATTCCCATTCTTACCATCGATGCCAAAAAACTTTTTATCATTTGCATGATGATATTTTAATATATTTAAAGAAGAAACAGAAGAAACTCCACAATTTTCAATCAATATCTTAGGGATGATTTCGAATCCTAATGCAATTGATTTATAAATATAAAAATTACTGTTTTTGATGAGGCCTGCCTTTTTTAATAAAAATTTTTCGATTGCCATTTCAGTAGCTCCGCCACCAGGCAAAATTTTAGGATTTTTATTTATATTTTTAACAATTTCTAGCGCATCTTGCAAATTCCTCTCTATTTCATCCAATACATCTCGTGAAGGTCCGAATAATAATATCGTGCAAGAGATTATTTTATCGCGATTGGTTAAAAAAATATAATTTTCTTGACAAATTTTTTTAACAAAAAATTTTTTCACAAAACCCAGGTCAGATGTTTCGAGATCAAACACCGATGACACGATCGTTCCTCCGGTTATTTTCGAAATTCTATGATTGTCTGATTTTTTTACTCTTTGCACGACTGTAATTCCTTCTTTGTATAAATAATGCAAGCCCAGGTCAGAGACGCTTTTTTCTGTCACGATTATATCTGGATTAAAATTTTTTAATATTTTACAAATAAATATAATATAATTTTCTTCAGATTTGACTATGTCTTCACATTTTCGATTTTTCTTTACTTCCATATAAGTCTGAGATTCGGGTTTCTGATATCCGATACTACTGTCTAACAGAAGAATTTTTGCATTTGTTAAAAATTTTTTCATTTTTGGATGAGAAATGTCTTTATTAATCATTATGCCTGATAACACCTTTGATTCTTTGATCGAACCTCCGCATATTTTTTCTATTTTAATGAATTTTTTAAAATCAAGTGATTTAGAAAAGTTTAATATTTTAAGGGTTTTAAGAGAAATTTCACAAATCAATCTCGAAAACCTGCCTGATAACTTTGTCGAAATTGTAGAAACGATCAATTTTTTATATTCAGAGAAATTTTTATTGTTTAATCGGATAGCTAAATCTGTTTCTAAGAAAACTATAGTATCTGCGATAATTTGAAAAAAGCACCCTATTATTTGAAGAGAATGAAAATTCTTTTTTATCAAAAATTCGACGATTTTTAAAAATTCACAAGACAAAATGACAATCGAAGTCGTGCCATCGCCGATTTCTTGGTCTTGTATTTTCGATAAATCGATCAGTGATTTTGCAATAGGATGATTGGTTTCGATTTCGCGTAAAATCCAATTTCCGTCACTTGTTACAATTATATTTCCTCTAGAATCGATTATCATTTTTAGCATTGATCTGGGGCCTAGTGTAGTCTGAATGATATTCGAATAGGATTTTATAACATTTAAACTATCGGCTATCCGATTACTCTCGTTCATTTGTTAATTTTAATAAATAAAAATAATATTATAATACATGATTAATATTTAAAGATTCTTCCTATGCCATGAATGAATGTGAAATAAACCAATCTATGTCTGTTGATTGAAATTCGTGAATAAGTTATTTAGTTTTTTTTTTATTTGATTCGATTTCAAAGGCTTTAATCGGATTAAAATAATCTATTTAATAAACATAAAAACTTATCTATCGTTGATATTTTAAGTTTTTTAAAATCATATCTGTTTTTTTTGCATATTAATATAATTAATTCACTTGCATTATCCACCCATCCTTCTATTCTGATAAATATCAGCAAAGAAATCAATATGACTTGTTTTGATCCCCATTTTTCAGGTTTAAAATTTTTAAATTTTTCGATGTAATATTCGATAGATTCTTCATTTTTACCAATTGCACATAGCCATTTTGAAAAAGATTGTCCCGAAGGATCGCATTTATACAGCTGAGGTTTTGTATTCTCATCGATTCCGCATAATAAAGTTTTTATTCCTAAGGTACGTACAAAAGCTTCTTGTGTATTTAGTTGTGTATTTTCACATATTCGATCTACCAATGCTTTTGATGATATTTTTTTTCCAAATGTTTGATAAAATTCTGAACTTATTAAGATTAAATTTTTAATCTGCATATTAACATCGCCAGTTAATCCAGAACAGATACAACCTTTAAAATTCCCCAGGCTCGTATAATCAAAATTTAAAATATCCTCTTGTACAATATTTTTTTTTTTTTTCTTTACTATAAAACAAACAGAATCCTTTCCCTTCATTCCTATACAAAAAGAGCCGAATTTTTGTGAAGCTCTCTCTGCATATTCTATTTGCAAAAGTTTTCCTTGAGGCGAAAAAATCGTAATATGATGATCAAAGCTGAAAGATGAATTGAAGCCCATTATATACTGAGGCTTCTTTTTTTATGAATTTGTTATGCCGAACTTACGAATCTATTTACCCTAAAATAGGAACAGTCACAGTTGCTGTCATAAAAGAAATCAAAGAGATCGGGGCATACGTTTCCATGTATGAATATGATTTCATACAAGGAATGTTATTATTGTCTGAGATATCTAGAAAAAAAATCCGTTCTATTAACAAGTTACTTAAAATTAGTAAAAAAGAAATCATTTCTATATTAAGGGTCGATATAAAAAAAGGTTATATAGACGTTTCTAAAAAGCAGATGGCACACGAGGAGATTTTCTGCATGAAAAAAAAAAACTTTTACAGCAAATTAACGAATTCTTTATGTTATTACATAGCGAAAAATCTTTCTATAAGCTGCGAAGACCTCAAGATTCGATGGTTATGGCCTCTATATAGAAAATATGGCCATGCTATTAGAAGTTTTAGACAGATCGATAATAAAGAATGTAGTTACATATCCGGACTTTCAGTTACTAATTCCGAGATTCGTATTACAAAACAATACTTAAAAAATAAAATTTCTAAAAACAAAAACAGAATTGATATTTTTTTCGAAATGAAAAGTTTTTCTTCAATAGGAATTAAATTTTCTAAAAATGTAGTCAAATTAATTAAAAAAAAATTTCAAAAATATAATATCGATTTTTTTTGCCAAATTTCTCCCGAATATCTAATCAGGATAGTTGAAAAATCCAAAAGAAAGGGTGTGAAAATTATAGTCAAAATACTAAAATTTGTTGAAGTTTTGATAAAAAAAAAAAGAGGAGGTTTGGTTATAAAAACTGTAAAGTTAGGTTAAAATATTTTATAAAATAAATTAATGGCAATGCGAATTATCTAGAAAAATACATTGATTAATTTTTGAGCTTTTTCCAAAATTTCGATATGTCATCATTACTCTCGATCTGATCATTTGTTCTATTATTCCCATCTTGCATAGGGTAGAAAGATGTTAGATCAACTGCACTTGTCCCCGAACCAATTAAAGGCGTTTCTCCGGGTTGAGTAAATCCAGTTGCTACTACAGTGATGGAAATTTCATTTTCCATATTATCATCGACAAGTGCACCAAAAATAATATTCGCATTTGGATCAACTGCTTCGTAAATTACTTCAGCAGCAGCATTTATTTCATGAAGTGTCATGTCGTTTCCTCCTGTTATATTAAACACGATTCCCTTGGCTTTCTCGATAGGAAAGTCCAAAAGAGGCGAACTTATGGCAGCTACAGCTGCATCTTGAGCCCTGGTTTTACCTGACCCTGTTCCTATACCCATTAAAGCGCTGCCCGCATCGGCCATGACAGAACGGACGTCAGCGAAGTCAACGTTGATGAGACCAGGTCTAACAATTATTTCAGATATACCAACGACACCTTGTCTTAGTATATCGTCTGCTACCGAAAACGCGTCTTGCAGAGGAGTGTTATCCGGAACGATTTGAAGCAGTTTATCATTTGAAACGACTATTAAAGTGTCTACTCTATCTCTTAAATTAGCAATGGCATCATTTGCTTGTTGCATACGTCTTCTTCCTTCAAATGCAAAAGGTTTTGTCACTACGCCAACTGTAAGACATCCCATTTCTTTAGCTACTTCTGCCACAACTGGTGCCGCTCCGGATCCGGTACCTCCCCCCATTCCTGCAGTTACGAAAACTAAATCTCCAGCCGAAACGGCTTCGCCAATCAAATCTCTACTTTCTTCTGCGGCTTTTCTACCAATTTCAGGATTTCCTCCAGCGCCTAAGCCTCTGGTTAGTTTGGCACCGATGTTACAGGTGTTCGGAGCCATTGATCTTGATAAAGCTTGTGCATCAGTATTTATTGACCAGAATTCGACACCGTCTACACCGCCAACCATTCTGTTTACGGCATTACCGCCACCACCACCTACCCCAATAACTTTGATCAAGCAAGGAGAACTGCCGCCTTCAGGAGTTATTGAAGCTTGTGAAAAAACTATAATAGTTTTTCTTTTTTTTTTGAAAGAATGGCCAACTGGATAATTAATTTTTTCGAATCTTTTTATAGTTAAATAATTTTTAAATATACAGAAATTTTTCTGATTTATAGGATTTATAAATAACATAATAATATATATTATAAATTGATGAGACTTTTAATCTATTTATTTTTTAAATTGTTAATAAAATAGAAATTTTTGATAATAAAGCAAAGTTCATTTTTTGTTTTCGTTTAATTTTAATATGGCAAAAGGTATTAAAAAACATTTAAAAAGATTAAAAGCTCCTAAAAAATGGGCGCTGAATAAAATGGGGGGTATATGGGCACCATGTCCAAAGAGTGGTCCTCACAAAAAAACAAACTCATTTCCTTTGATATTGATTTTAAGAAATAAACTTAAATACGCGCTTAACACAAAAGAGGTAACCCAGATTCTTATGGATAAAAATGTTAAAGTTGACGGCAAAGTCAGAATTGAAAAAAATTTTCCGACTGGTATCATGGACATAGTAACAATAGAAAAAACAGGAGAAAATTTCAGGATTTTATATGACAAAATTGGAAAGTTTATTTTACACAGAATAGATAAACAGGAAAGCTTTTTTAAAATATGTAAAGTTATGAAATTAATCAGAGGTTCTCGAGGTATCCCTTTTTTAGTTACACATGACGGGAGAACTATTAGATTTCCTGATCCGATTATAAAAACTAATGACACGGTTTTATTTGATTTGAACGAAAATAAGATAATAGATTTTATAAAATTCGACATAGGATCGCTTTGCATTATAACCGGAGGAAGTAATATCGGAAAAATAGGTCTTGTGATAAACCGAGAAAAACATTATGGAAGAGACGAGACTGTAAAAATTAGAGACGGTTCTCACAATGAATTCTCGACAAAACTTGATAATGTATTTGTAATCGGTAATGGAAAAAAAGCATTTATATCTTTACCAAAAGTGAAAATTTTATAATTTACATTTGGCTAATTGTATATTTTATATAAATTAAAATTAACTTCGATCATTTCTATTTTAACGTGAAAAATCGAGGGTTAATAGAGATATACGATATTTAAATCCGAATAAAAAAGGGTTTTTGTATATAAAATAAAAAAAATAATATAAAATTTTATACATACTTTGTTGTATTTAAAAATCCTGTTGTAGACTTATTCATATTGAACAAATATGTTAAATGAAAAAAACGACTTTTCAAGGGATTTATTTGAATTTTCAAATATATTTAAAAAATTTTTAATTGAAAGTTTTGAGCATAAGAAAATATATATAAAAAAAAAACACATTATTCGCGTCCCTGTTAACATTGACCATTTGTGGACATTCAATCCTTTTTTAGTAAAAAAAATTGTAAAAGAGCCGCTAGTTTATTGCAAATTAGCAGAATACTTGCTTAATCAGATGTTTCAGCCATTTCATGATAAGAAAGATATAATTTCTACTCTAAAACTGAATTTACACGGGTCTTTCGGTAATACCAGAGCCTCTTCTTTGACTATAAGATGCAAATTCCTTGGACAATTGGTTTCTATCAAGGGCGTTATTGTTGATTTTAGTGAAAAAAAAGTTGGAATCGAAAAATCGGTTTATTACTGTAAAAATTCAGATAAGTTATATGTTAAAGACTTTTCAGAAAAAAGATTTAATCAACGTTTTTCTGACTTGAAATATGAAAATCTAGAACTAGAGCAAGGTTTGTCGGATTTTTACGATTGGCAAAAAATCACTATTCAAGATATACATGAAGGATGGATTTCAGATATTTTCCCAGGAACAGTTGATGTAATTCTAGAAAATGATCTCGTGGAAGATTTCGAATTGGGACAAGAAGTTGAAATAATAGGGATATTATACCCTGGGTATGAAAAAAAAAAAATTAATGCTTGTATATTTTCTCCTACTATATATGCAATGTCTTTCAATAGAAATATGAAAAAAATTAATAAAATTTATCACAAATTAGATTTTACATTTTTTGAAAATTTTTCTAAATTACTCAATTCTTTTGACATTTTAACCTCTTTTGTTATGCCTGAAATACCAGATCAGATTGTTTTTAAAAAAGGGGTTCTTTTTTTTTTAGCAAGCGGCTCTATAAATGGATTAGACGCTTGGAAATCGGGGATCAATATACTATTAGTAGGAAACTCTCTATCGTTAAATAGAAAATATCTCGATTATATATCTGATTTTTTTTTCTCAAGAGTTGTTAAATCAGGTGAATTAAAACTAGCATTTTCGAAAATTTTTGATAATAGAAATAAATCAAAAATTAGATTTCTCGACCAAAATATATCATATTTTAATTCACACATAGTCTGTCTAGACGAATATGATAATTTTACAAATACGGAAAAACGTATTTTAGAAGAAATTTTATCAACCACTTGCGAAATCGAGGGTTCTTCCCAAACTAAAAAGCATTTTTCTTTATTAAAAAAAATCGTTTTGTCTACTTCATTAAACTCTATATACTATGATAAGCCAAAATCTTTTGAAAAAAATATTAAAATGCCAGAAAATATCTTAAATAATTTTGACTTAATATTCATGTTCGAAGAGAGTTTTTCCATAGAAGATGAAAAAAAAAAAGTTAAAAAAATGCTTGAAAATTATTTTTATAATCTTTCAAAACACAAATCATCTGAAAAACTCAATGGCCAATCGCTTGATCACTATTCGAAGAATTATAGACAAGATAAAAAAATCGTAAGCAAAATTTCAAATTTCATAGAAGATAAAACAAGTTTAAAATTTTTGAGAGTTTTCATTAATTATTGTAAAACAAATTTTAATCCTCGACTGACCGAACAGGCTGAAATCAAGATAATAAATGATTATTTGAAATTAAAATCTGATAAAAATAAGATAATAAAAATAAATATCAAAAAACTCGAAACATTAATATGCGTATCTATAGCTTATACAAGACTTCATTTTAGAAAAAAAACTACCTTTTCAGATGCAAATTATGCAAATGATTATTTACTGGAATTATTAGTAAAAAAAAAGGAAAATTCTAACGATAGTCTAGCGTCTGAATTTTCTAACAAAGCCTTTGATAAAAAATTCTATTCAATAAAAGAGAAAAGAGAGAAAAGTTGGAAAATAAATATTAAAAAAAAAAGATTTCCAAATCTATTTAGAAAAATGACTACAAATCAAATTAAATTCTTTTCAATCAAAAGACTTAATTTAATTGATCTAAAAAATTCAGATTTTGAAAAATTTATTTATGAATGGATTGATAAAGGAATCTGTATATTAATGAAAAAATTTATATTAAAAATATAAACCAGGCTATGACTTCTTAAACAAACATAAAACTGAATAGATATTACTAAAAGCTTGATAGATATCTTTTCTTTCTTTTGCACCCGTTAAGACAAGTTTTCCGCTAACAAAAATAAGTAAAACGACTTTTGGAGTGATCATTCTATAAATTAACCCTGGAAACAGTTCGGGCTCATAAGAACAGAATTGATTATGTGCATGCGCTAAGCTTTCAAGTCTAACTGGGAAACGTATATCACAAGAAGCAACTATATTTTGAATTCTGAAATCTAAAAATTTAGCATGCCCGTACCCTAATCTCTGGATAATCCTAGCATATTTTTTACATGCAACTTTTGACGATTCTTCTGATTTAGCTCCGGTTATTACCATCTTTCCCGAAGAGAAAATCAAAGCAGTTGTTTTAGGATCACGGATTCTCATTATCACCGCTGCGAATCTTCTGGGGTTGTATTCTGCATTTTTTGCCTTCAAAGCAATCCTCTTTAAATCCAGTTGAATACCTAAACTGACCGTAGACACTACATTCTGAACATTAGGGACAACTTCATTTGCCTTTGCTAACTGAAATGTGACAATAGAATTTTTATAATCTCTGTCGTATTTTTTATCGTTTAAATAATTAAAAGATGAGTTTTCAACTCCTACAATTTGATTAGATGCCGATGTTTTATTCGAAACATTTTTTTCTTCTGAAATAGATGTATTTTTGTATGAATTTAGTTTATTCATCATATAACTATTTTCTTAAATAGAAAACTGATATTATCGATTCAATATTCTATTGTTTAATGTACTTGATAAGTTTACATTTATTATTCATACTGGCAGTAAATTCCATTATATAATATATAAAAAATGTTATCCCGTCGCCAAAGCTCATTTATTTTTAAAATAATAAATATTTTAATTCTATTTTACTATGATAAATCTTCAAAAATTTATTCTGGAAAAATTCAAAAAAATAAAAAAGAAAAAATTTTATATAAAAAAAAAGTTTTTTAAAGACATGATAATGATTTATAATTTTTCTTGCTTTTTTGACAAAATTAATCTTTTTTTTTATATATAAATTTATTGAAAAAACAATTGATAATTTCAATCTAGACATCATGAAATCCTGATACCAGAACATATTTTTGAATTGACTATTTTTTTCCTGAAACACATTTATACAAAGAAAAAGCAAAAAATTTTTTATAAAGTATTGTCTTTTTCTATTTGATTTCTTATATTCATTTTCAATATAGTCTTTATATTTTTGGGAATTCATCATAATTTTACTTTTCAAATCAAATTTTAATTTTTCAATTTTAACTAGAAATATCAAAACAACGTTGGTAAACAAAATTTCAAAATTTTTTTTTTTAATCAGAAAATTTATAATTTTAAGATGAAGCATTGTAGAAATATTTTTCTCAAAACCATCGGAAACTTTTAAATTTCTTATTTTTAGCGAATTTTTTGAATTTACTAAAAAAAATAATTCGGTATAAAAAAAAATAATTTTTATTTTCCATATGTAAGTGATAATAAAATCATTTGTCTTTCTGCGATTTTGTAAAATATCACCATTATATTTTATATAAAATGAAATTAAATTTTTTCTAAAAGAAATCTCGTTTATATTATTTTTTATGCCTTTTTTAATAGGAACATCTTTTAGATTTTTTTTGTATAAAAAAAAAACACTTTTTCGAAAATTTTTTAAAATCTTTTTGGTGATTAGCGAGAACGAATTCAGTCTTTTAACAGAAAAAATTTGAAAAAAAATGATTTGAAATGCCAATTTATACTTCGATCTTAAATTATAAAAAATAATTTTGTTATTTGATCTAACTTTATTTTCAATCGAGAATTGATTTTTTTTTATAGTCCAAATATTTTTATATAATTTTTTATATTTTTCATCACCAAGAAGAAAAATTCTGTACGCGAAGACCAATTGTTCCCATATTATCTTTTTGGATTTAGGTATGTTAGTAAATTTTTTATCCGATTTAATTTCTTGATTATAGTTAAAAAGTTCGATTAACCATTTCAAACAACCCAATAATATCGGCCAAGTATACATATTAGCAACCGTTGAATAGGAACTTTTTGGAAGAGAAAATGGATATTTGAGAAATTTCAAAATAACGGGGACATTTTCTTCAAATTTTTCCGTAAATTCATAATTATAATCAATTTTTTGAATTAAGAATTTAAAAATGATAGCAAAGTCATTAGTTGAGGGATTTTGTAAAATTCTCGGATTAAATGTAAAATCGAAATTACTTTTTTCCAAAAATTTCAATATTTCTGTGATACATTCGTGTAAAAACTTTTTATCAAACAAAGCTCTTGAGTCGCTTTTCTGGAAATTCTTAGTTAATGAAATCGAGTTTTTTTTAAACGAATGAGTTTTTATTCCATTGACAACGGAATTTTTATATTTATCTTCTGAATTTATGTAAAGCGAGATTCTGCCCTGTTTTACTTTCATTTCAAAATAAATTAATAGTTTTATTTAAAAAAATAATTTTTTTATTATTAAAAAACGCATTTTTTAATTTATTTAAATTATAAAATAAAAATAGAAAT
>Ga0209335_10001680_pt1 | contig 25115 bp, 24 predicted proteins | sample COG_09_FD_184753 | JGI IMG/M metagenome (GOLD analysis project Ga0209335, IMG submission 184753) | Pelagic Microbial community sample from North Sea - COGITO 998_met_09 (SPAdes) (version 2) | ecosystem: Environmental > Aquatic > Marine > Neritic zone/Coastal water | place: Helgoland, sampling...
AATTCAAAGATAAAAGTGAGTAATTAAATGCTAACGCTCTTTTAGAATAAACACCATTAATTTCAATTAACAGCTGAAAATATAAAGTTATTTAATTGTTTATTATTTTTAAATAATATTTAATTGTATTTTCAATTGAAAATCTCTTTTTTATATCAATATTAATTCTTATTGCTTTTTCTTTGAGGCCCATTTTATCATTATAAATTTGGATAAGCTTATTTGTCAATTCCAAAGGTTTTACCTCCTTAGAAATTTTATAACTGTTATTACTATTTAAATATTCATTAAAATCACCAACATTTTCACAAACTACAGATGGCACATTAAAAACTCCAGCTTCTTTAACAACTGTACTACTCCCTTCTGATTCTGAAGTATGAACCAATAAGTCTGAAATATTAATATAATCTAAGACATTGTTTATATGTCCTGTGAAAATTACATTTTCTAAAAGATTGTTTTCTATTACAAAGTTATTTAAAATACTTTTTTGCTCACCATCTCCCACTAAAATTAATTTAAAATCATAACCTTGATGAATAATATTTTTAAAAGCTTTTAGAATTAGTAATTGCCTTTTGAGTGGTATAAATCGACCAATATTTATCAATGTAAAAGATGGTTTTAAATTTAAATTAAAGTTAGGATCAATATTATTATATAAATCGAAGTTATAACCGTTATTTACTCTAAAAACTTTATTAGGACTAACACCTTCTACATTAATCATTTGATCTTTTACCTTATCAGAAATTGCAATTATATTTTTTGAAAGCGTATTAATTATCTTATCAAATATTTTTGCCATTCTGTTGTTCCCATTATATACATAATCAGAATGATGCCTTGTCATAATACACTTTGCATTTATAAAGAATTGAGCAATTGATAATATAAAGTTATTTACTTGAGTATGTGAGTTGACAACATCTATTTTGTTTTTATTGCAATAATAAATCAAATGATAAATTTTCTTAAGATACCCTATCTTCCTAATAGACTCTACTTTAACCCCTTGCTTTTCTAAATAGAGTTGAAGATTTCCTTTTTTACAGTGACTTAGAAAATATACTCTAAAAGATTTTTTTTTTAACTCTAATATTAAAGAGATTAAATCAATACTAATTTGTGAAGAAGAATAGTATATTAAAATTGACCTTTTCATTTAATAATTATAGAGTTTTTGATAAATGTCTCTATGAACTTGAAAGGAGTAATTTTTAGTTACTAATTTTAATCCATTGTTTGCAATTTCTTCTAATTGATTTTTATGCTTTATAACATATAATATTTTCTTTTCAAGGTCGGTTAAATCTTCAGAATTATAATATATAAGACAATCTCTCGGTATTACCTTTTTGATTTCTGGAATATCTGAAGAAATGACAATTAATTTTGCAGCTAACATTTCAAGTAATGCCACTGGACTCCCTTCTTTTAGTGATGGAAATATACCGAATGAAGCATTTACTAAATATGGATTAATATCCTGAACAGGTCCAATTAACTCAACATTTTTTATGTTATTTTTCTTGATAAAATCAACAATTTCACCTCCAGTTTCATCTGGCCCTATTAATTTTAACTTATAATTTTTAACGCTTAAATTTTTCCACGCATTTAAAAGAAAAAAATGACCCTTTAAGTGATTGATTCTTGAAATATATATAATATTATCTTGAACTGATTTTTTCTTTTCAAAACCCTTAAAATCTACGGCATTGCCAAATGTAATCGTATCAGATCTTCTTTTATTTCCAAAAAAGTTATTTACTTCGCTTACAAAATGAAATAATGTATTTCTATTAAAAAAATAAAATAGAGTCCTTTTTAATAGAGTAGAAATTATATTTTCATTTTTTCCAAAGACTTCACAATGAAAAGTCATTATTCTTCGAGTTTTCTTTGAATATAGAAATGTTGATGTCCATGCTAAGAATATAAAATGAAAATGAATGATGTTGGGTTCAAAAGCTAATAAGACCTTATTAATCAATGTCATCTCAACTTTCTTTGCAATAAAAGAATTTAACCTATAAATCGAATAAGTTCTCCAGGAAAAACACAAATTATGTACTACAACATTCCTTTTAAAAGTATTATCTGTAATTCCTGTATTTTCACCTGTCCAATTTAATACCAAAACCTCATCATCTACTTTTATAACATTGTTGATATGGTTAACTACTACTTTTGTGACCCCACCAATATTTAAATCTTTTACAAAAAGAACTATTTTCATTTTATATCGCCTCTAAATTTTGACCACAAATACATTATCCTAGGATATCGATAAATTAATCTAATAATAAAAGATAGATCTTTTAGATTTCGCTTTAAAATATCAATAAAAATTTTCAAATCAACTGATGTTAATTTTTTGCTTCCTCCAAAAATGATCATATCTCTTGAATATGAAATAAGATGCTTTTGATCAATCTGATTATAATAAGTTTCGATAAATTTAATACATGATGGGAAGTCAATATTTCGTATTACACCTTTTTCCCAATTAACTATAACTGTAACTTCTTCATCACAATAGAATTTATATTTATCTGAAAATCTAATAGATAGATCAAGGTCTTGGTGTCTTTTGTAAGCCTCATCCCACATAACATCAGAAATACTTTTTTTTGTATAAAAATGGCTAGAGGTTTGTGCTACACCACCAGAAAACAAATAATTTGCAAAACTTTCAGTATTGATGTATGCCTTTTTTTTCTTAGACTCAAAGCCGTCGAATAGCAAAAAGCTACCATAAATACCATCACAACCCCATTCCTTTATTTTTGAAAGTCTACGGGACAGATGATTAGCCATAAATTCATCATCGGAATCTAACATTGCAATATATTCTCCTTTTGCCATATTGATTCCTATATTTCTTAAAATATTGGCATTACCAACATGATGATGAGAAATTGTCTGGAACCTCTTATCTTTATCAAATAAAGAGGCTATTACATTTAATGTATTATCGGTAGAGCCATCATCAACAATAATACACTCCCAATTAGTGTAAGTTTGATTTTGTACTGATTCTAAAGTTCTTACAATCAGTTTTTCTCTGTTGAATACAGGTATAATAATTGAAATCAATGGATTTTCGACCATATTTGCTCTCTTATTATTAATCAATAATAAAATAATATTTACACAAATAAAACATCATTGATTATAAAAAGTAGAAAGCTTTGAATTCATTTATAAGGTTAATAAACACCTTTAATTAAATGTGTTCATCTAATATTTTACATAACTTTCTCGTTTGTCCGTACCTGTTATAATTAATGCGCAAATCTTCTCGGTATGGAACCTTTATAGAATCTGAATTATTAAACTCTTCCCATTTATCATTAATAAGACTAACTGTTTCTTCAACCGTATTGCAAATAAAACCATTTTGCATTTCTTGGATTGTTTCGTCTATGATTCCTTTATCTCCAGGACAAACCAAAACGGGTTTCCTCAAGGCAATATATTCATATAATTTGCTTGAAGGGATTCCCTTAGCGCCTTTATGAGCACACAACAATAGTAAGTGCGACTTTAATTGAAACTCAATGGATTCCTCTCTTGAAACACGCTCTGTAATTTCAACATAACTTGAATAATTAGGGTCTAAACGATTTATTCGATCCCTAACTAAAGGGAATGAAAGACCGCCTAAAATAACCAACCTGACCTTTTTATTTGGAAATTCTGAATTGTGCTTTTTAATGGAACTTAATATTATTTCTATTTGCTGGCTTTTATATAACCACCCAGGATAAGTAATAGTGAAAATTTTGAATGGCTTTAAATATGAGGGAATATTTTCAAATTCATGTTCAAAGAATCCATTTGGAATGCAATAACCAGTTTTTCCTGTAAGTTTTTTTATTTTGTCCACACCAGAATGAGCTACAGTTGTAAAAAATTTACAACTTCGAATGAGCTCTTTTTCATCCTGAAAATTATATATACCTAACTTTTTTCGCTTCCATATGGTAAATTTTGAACGTTTGACAGCCTTTAGATTTGCCAGATCTGATGTGGAATATTCATCTCTGTAATCTACCACCCATGGCACATTTGATTTTCTATGAAGCCTAAACCCAAGATCAAGCATATTAAATGGGGGTACAGTTAGTATAAACAAATCAGGACTTTCATGCTTAAGCAATTTTAATGAAAATTTATATAATGATCTGTACGGGTGAAACAAGAACCAATTCCCAATTCTATCATGAAAAAGTTTAATTAATCTCCACGAGCCTTTAATTCTTATTTTGCTGGTAAATCTTTCTAAGAGAGTTGCATCGTAAGGCACATAATAAACCTGAAAAGTATCAGCCCTCACACACTCAATCCTCTTGCCAGAAGGTTTGTAGAGGTCATATTCACTATCTACAGAACTAGACCAATCTCTTGTTATAATTATTGGATCATATCCAAATTCTCTCATATATTTCCCCCAAGCCAAGGGACGTAGTGCAGCAGTCTTATTAACTGGAGGGAATGAACGTGTTATGATCACAACTTTTTTCATTCACCCTTTTGCAATGCTTTTACTTGTTTTTCTATATTTTCGAGATATCCAGAAGTTTTGTAATGAGCAACTAATTCTATAGAAGTTGGCATCCAAGGATCTTTCTTTTTTAAGTAATCCAATACTCTTTTTATAAATGCTCTGTTCTCTCCAGTATACATTTGATTATGCCAAAGAATAGTAAAGACTCCGTTTATCTCTTCAATATCATCAATAAGCTTTTTTACCATTTGAAATGCTATTTCCCAATTCAAATTCATGTACTTAATTAAAGACGAATCCATTACAATCAGAGGTACCTCAACAAGGTCTATAAACTCATTTTTATTTAAATCAAAAGGTCGATGTGGATAACACATTCCATTTCTAAAACCAATCATGTCATGAAAGCCAAATGTAGTATCGTATTCAAACCCATTAGCTTGTATATAATTCCATGTTTCAGGAACTTTAAAACGCAAAAAATGATTTCGATATCCTTTCGGATTAGAAAATTGAGCTAAATATTCCTTTTCTTGTTTAATTTTTTCAGAAGAATTATAAGCTTTATGTCCTCCATGCAGACCTATTTCATTTCCACTTTTAAGAATGTCATCAATGATAGATTTCACATCCTCTAATTGATAGTTAAAGTCCTGTTCTCCATCTTTAAGAGATAGCATATAATAGCTAGATTTAAAACCATATTCTTCTGCCAATTTTTGGATATGAGATGGATGAATGCTTTCATTAATTTCCTTTATACCCTTTTTAAACCTGCTTTGAATTTCATATTTAAAAATTGATAATATATTTTTAAACCCTCCTTGATATTTAGGGGCAACTTTGTGTTTAGGGTAGTGCATTAAAGAATCTAAATCGTGAGAAATACAAACTGCAAACTTTTTATTCTCTGGATATTTCGGTTGAAAACCATTTTCGAATAAATAATTACTTACAACTGGAGAAAACACATCATGTTTAGCATTGCAAGACAAACTTCTTTCAAGTTTGTCTTGTTTTAAACTATTGTACTCATCTTTAGCTGAATAAACATCAAATAAAGAAATATGTAAATCGTTTTTTTTCAATCCTCTCAAATTCTTAATTAAGATTCTAGTGCTTGTATTATTTTCTTATAACTAACCATTTCTACTATTTGCTCGTCAGATAGTTCAATTTCAAACTCTTCTTCTATCGCAACGATTAAATTCATGTGACGCAATGAGTCCCAATTATCTACACTTTTTGAAGATGAATTCTCATTTAATGTAGCAATATCAGTGTCCATTATTTGGCTAATTAGTTGTAAAACTTTATTTTTCATTATAATTTATTTATGACTTTAATATGTGAAGTGTATTCAACTTTTTCTATATTTTTTCTATATTTTTTATAATTTTTATCAGTAGACACAATGTCAAATTCAAGATTATCAAATAAGTTTTCTACTTGTTCATTTTTTCTAGTTCGAATGTATCTAGAGGTTAATTCCTTTCCTAAATTTTTAGCACAAAAGTTCATTACTTCGTTCATGAATGTTTTTTCAACACCTCTTCCTAACACGCGGCATGACATCAATAATGTATCTATCCTGTAATTTTTTTCTGATTTCTCTAAAATACATACTCCAATTGTACCATATCCTCCAAACTTGTCCTCTAATTGAAAATAGATAACGTTATAATTATCATCTTCCGTCAACGCTTTTATTTCACTTTCAGAATACCTTTTGGTAGTAAGGTTAAATTGATTTGTTCTTTGGGTTAATTGAGAAACCCTTGGAATAGAAAACTTATCACATTCGTTAATTATCATTTTCATGTCTAAAGACTGTAAATAATTTTCAATATTTATAATTGATTTTGTATTTTTTTTTCTTATCACCTCCGATTTATACATTTTTCCCCGAACTTTATCTTCTTCTGAAAAACTTAACGAATCAAAAAAACCACATTTTGCTAAAATGTCTTTGTAGTAAATAGCCTTCTTACTATCTAGATGAATAGTTTGTACTTCTGGTAACTCTAAATTCACTAGCTCAATTTCTAAGTTACTATCATCAACAAAAACTAAACTATCCAATCCAATATTTAACTCTTCTGCTATTTCTCGGATATTACTTGCCTTGTCCTGCCAATTAATTCGATGTGTCGCTATATGTTCTTCTTTTATTAACATATCATCATGATTATGCAATACTTCGAAAACATCTTTTTCGTTATTTTTGCTGCATAAAGCCAAGATAATTCCACGATCATAAAAGCTTAATATTTCTTTTTGAAATGCATAAAAAGACGATCCAGGATAATTTTTAGATAATTTGATTCCCTCCACACCATCCTCTCCAACTATCCCCCCCCACAATGTATTGTCACAATCTAATACTAAGCATTTTTTAGATTTACCATTTAAAGCTCTTACTATTTTCTTAATTTCTGATGAGATACCAATTAAAGCATTCTTTTTGAAAGGCGCTTTTCCTATGTGCCAATATCGTTTGTCAAAATAGTTTGAATATCCTATTTGGCTCATTAAAGTATTTGCATCTATAATATAAACAGACTTTTCATTAAATGATCGTATAAAGTTATTTATCTGTTGATATATGGATGTCTCAAATCCAATTTGACTTTCAAGTATACCAAGTTTACTATAAACAGGATTAGGAAAACCATAAAATATAATAGGAGCATTTGTAGAATTTCTAATATTTTCAATAACGCTCTGAATATATTCTTTAATTCTATTTACTTCATCTTCAATCTCAGCCTTGTTCAATTTTAAAATATTACTGTATAAAGCAGAAGATAATGTTTCCATTTGCAAAAAAACTAAGACTAAATTTGTCGTGGTATTCAAATTACATTCAGAATTTAAAATCGTTTCTTGTAAAACATTATCATATTCACCAATTGTAATCGTTGGATTTAAACCAATAGACAATAGCTCATATTTAAGATAAGGAACAATTGGCTCAAGCATAATATTACGATAGATAAGAACATTGTACGGAGGACTTTCTGAACTTTCTCTAGAACGAATAACTTCCTGTATTTCAGGGAATGTAAGATTTAAAATATCCTTCATAATTTTGTAAATGTATACCAAGTATTTTTTGAATTTAATAAAGAAAATGAGCTTTTATGAACGATATCTTCTTTAAAGTAAATTTCTAATCCAATATTTTGGCAACTTTTTTCAAACTTTTCTAAATCATCAAAGTTAAACAAATGATCTTCTTGAGGCATATTAGTAGATGTTGTTACCATACATCTTCCTCCTTTTACTAAGGATTTACTACAATCTTTTAAAAATGCAATAGGATCAGGTAAGTGTTCCAATAATTCGATGGCAATAATGGAATCGTATTTATTTTCGGAACCATTAAATGTTGTTTCACAAAGGTTTACTAGATCTTTAAATCGACTTTTTACATATTTCCCGATAGCCGTGTCATAAGCATCAATATCAACGTTAGTATCTTGTGTAGATTTTAAAATCACATCCATTTCAATACCAGAACCTAGGCCAACAATTAAAAGCTGTTCATTTTCAGTAAATTTTGTTGTATATAGATGTTTAATAATTTTATACCTATGCTCAGAAACGATTAGAGATAGTAGAAGCGCAATATCATAGTGCACTCTTTCGTATTCTTTTATTTCTCTATATTGAAAAGGATATTTTCCGTTTTCTTGATAAATAGAACAACAGCTCATGTAATCCCGCAAAAAAGAATAATACTTACTAACTACTTCTTTTGAAGAAAGTCCTGTGTTTAATAAATAATCATTTATATACTTTTCTAGTATGGTATATAATTCAGCATCCTTCTCAAAACCTTTCCAAGCTATTCTGAGGTTTCTATCATTTTTTAATATCTCTTCAATCACGCTTCAGTATTCCACCAAGTTAATTTATTGTTGTCATAGTTTTTCAAAGCAGCATAAAAAAAACTTTTCATGTCCATAACAAACAAGTCGATTCCAGAATTGTCTTCATGTCTATAATGCTTAATAGGTTGCAGTTTTTTAAAATAGGCTTCTCCATCAGGGTTGGGTATTTCATCTTTCAAATCTTTACCGGTTTTTCTAATAAATGTACCCATAGATATTATTTCATTTTTCCCTATTACTTCAAATTTTCTTATTCCTCTTTGAAATAAATTATGTATAAATTTATCTTCATAATAATCGTCAAGAACATGTACAGGTGTAAATTGATTAAAATCAAGACCTATTCCTAAATATTTACCCCCATCTTCAATGATTTTTCTGTAAGGAGAATGTTTTCCAAAAGGATAAAGCCCTTTATGATGATCATTGCAATATTGTTCTGCTTTTGGACCATATGCAACCGCGCTATAAATTGGATGATAACTTCTAACACTTTCTTTCTTTCTTCTGAGCAATTCGGTCAATATTCCATTATTAGAACTTGTTTTTTTCCAATGAAACTTTTCTTCGCCACTTATTATTTTATCCCTGTTTTTAGAAAATGCTAGTGCTAAGATTGTCCCTTTAGGACCAATAGTGTCAATAATATCTTTTAAAATTTTATGGATAGGGGGTGTCTCGCCTATTTTACGTGTGAGATTATCTGTGGAGCAAATAACAAAAACATTATCCCCTTCCACAATACTTACTTTTTCTAAACCATCACAAAAGACAATAGAATTATATTTTCTATACTTTGCTTTTTTGTAAATACTAAGGCTTCTTTTTAAAACTTCTTTCAATAGTTTTTTCATCGCCATCCCATTATCATTAACGGAATTTAATTATGACTCCATGTCCATTTAAGTTATGTAACACTAATCTGTCAGGTTTTTCTCTTTGTTCATTAACAAATTTAGTAACTCCTTGTGTCCCTTTAAATCCATAATCATCATAAATAATTACCCCCCCGATTACAAGTCGATTCCATAACCATTCAGTGATTTCTTTTGCTCCTTTATATACATCTACATCAATATGACAAAACTTAAAATTGCAATTACTTACCTGCTTTTTGGTGTCATCAGGAAAAACACCTTTAAGTACGCGAACGTTTTTTAATTGTAATTCTTTAACTAATTCATTAACAACCTGTTCAGAAGTATCAGCATGTTCACCACCAGTGTACCTGTTATCTTCAATACCCGCTTTAACTACCCCCTCAAAAGTGTCACATAAATAAATTTTTGCTTTTTCAGAATATATGTTAGCTGCCTTGGAAATAATAGCGCCAGTTCCTCCTTTCCATACACCTATTTCAATAAAATCACCTTCTAAAGAACCAATTTCTGTTGCAAGTTGCCATAGTTCGTGGCATCGAAAAACATCGACTAAAGTATTGTCTTTAACTTGATTGTAGATGGATTGAAATTTAATGTCTGTATGCCACGGTGAATAAGTTGCAACTGGCATTACTTTAGATTGAGGAAAATCATCAACAATTACAGGTATCCCAGAAATTGAATCTAAAGATCTTATAACCATTTCCGCTCCTCTTTTCCTAAGATAAGTTTGAATTATTTTTAATACTAATTTCTTTACCATTTTATAAACCATAATACACCTAATGTAAGGTAATTATAACTATTAACTCTCATTTGTAAAATGATAAAGCGTGTTACAATTATCTTTTATTTACTTATTAATTACCTTTAAATATTGAATAAACTAAAAGTTAACTTACAATTTAAATTAGTTAATTTGTTCAAACCAACGAGCAACTATATAATGTCTCCATAATTTATTATAGTTAAAGCTTTCTATCTCTTCTGGTTCCAACTTATCCTTATAAAAAAGGCAATCAAGTAGAAAATTTTTAATTTCCATTTTTTTTGATTTCAACCAAATTTCTTGTGGAGACACATACCCCAATTTATCTTTCCTACTATAAACTGATTCAGGTATTATAGTTTTAAAAGCTTCTTTTAATAAAACTTTTTGTTCCCCATTTCTTGTTATTTTGGAATAGGGCAATCCAGCATAAAGCCTGTACAAAGTTGTATTTAAAAAAGGAACCCGACCTTCAACACTATGCCACATGGATAATCTGTCTTCATAGAAAAGGTATTCTCTTAGCCCATAGTTAAAATACCACGTTCTTGGATCATATTCGGTTTCGACTAATTGTTTATTAAAATACCCTTTTCTATCAGGGTTTTCTTTATGTTTTGTTACTTTTCGAATAAGTTTATTTTCAAGTAAAACTGACTTAATTAAATTTTTAGAAATTTTTTGTTGTTGATATAATTTAAGAATAGATAATAAACGGCCTTTACGAATTAATTCTTTATAATATTCTTTCTTTTGAGCCCTATATCCACCAAATATTTCATCTGCTCCTTGCCCTCCGAGTAAAACCTTCATTCCATTTTCACTTGCTTTTTTATATACACTAAAAGGTTGAAACATCCCTATTCCACTGTAAGGCTCATCTAAACAATTCAATGTTTCTTCAATTGAATTCCATGAATCTTCCATTGTTGTTTCAATCAAATTTTGGGTAATATAATCGCTATATTTAATAGTTGTATCCAACACATACTTTGATTCATCAAATTGTTTATGATTTGGAAAAACTGAAGAAAAACTTTGAAACTTTACTTTTTTTGAAGCCATATAAGAAGCTACAATAGTAGAATCAACACCACCACTTAATGAAATACCTACTGGAACATCTGCAATTAAATGATAGTCAATTGATTTACTTACATTTTTAAATACATCAAGATCCAGTAATCTTGTATTACGTTGAATAAAAAGTTTTTTTAACTCTTTTTTCTCCTTTGAAATAGTTAATACAGAGCCCGGCAATAATTGCTTAATATTCTTGTAAAACGTATTTTTTGTATGTTCTTTTAGACCATGTACAACAAAATCGTAAATGGTTTTGTGATCAGGTTGCTTTAAATCAGGGTCAAAAGCCGTTAAAAATTTGATTTCAGAGCCAAAACATATTCCTTTTTTAGACTCACTATAGTAAAGTGGTTTTATTCCAAAATAATCGCGGCAAAGTTTTAGAGAGTTAGTTTTACTGTCATAAATTGCAGCCGCCCACATGCCTACAAATTTCTTAAAACAATCATTTCCGTAATGATGATATGCAATTAGAAATGCCTCTGTATCAGTATTCGTTTTAAAAGAATAACCAATATCTTCTAGCTCTTTTCTTAATTCTTTGTAATTGTAAATTTCGCCATTATAAACAAGAGATAAATTTTTATAGGTAAAGGGTTGGTGTCCGTCTTTAGATAAATCGATAATCGAAAGACGTCTATGCCCAAGAACCAGCGCTGATGATTGAAGTGTATTTATATGATCTTGATTGTCGCAACTTGGAATTGAGTCATCCCCCTTGAACGACACTGCTGAATTGTTAACTAGAGCTACAAACCCTTCATCATCTGGCCCACGATGTTTTATGGTTAAGTGCGACTGATAAAACTGAGCTATGTTGACTTGTTTTTTTGGATTAAAAACACCAGTTATTCCGCACATATATTTATCAATTTATTCACAATTAAATTTTTCCCATATTTTTCCATGCAAATCATCTATATATTTGAACAAATCCTTAGGCAAGGTAAACAGTTCATCATTACCCGTTTGTTTAATAGAAAATGCATGTTTTGTAGGATTTTTAATAAAGAACGGGTTAAACCTTCGATTCAACCTAAAAAGCAATTCATCCCCTTTTTTCTGTCTTCTTAAATTTTCACCCTTGAGATATTCGAATTGTTTAATAGTTTTAATCCCTTGATTTCTAACTTTTCCCATCTGAGCTTCTACATCTTTTTTAGGCAAATTTGCAAAAGTGGTAAACCTGTCCATAAACTTTTGCAAATCATGCTTCAACATTTCATTTGAGTAAATTAGTACTTCAGAGAAATTTTGCTGAAGAAGTTCAACATACTTTGTGTAATCTAAGTCATCGAATTTAATCAGTCCCTTATTGTCACTATTAAAAATATCCTTCCATTCGTAATATAATCCAGCGTGCAACAATTGTTTATAAAACGACAAAACGAACTCCTGAGGTTTTCTGAACCCTATTACTATTAATGGATCTCCAAAAACTTTCTTTATCGTCTGAACTCTTTCTTGAAACTGCAAAAAGAGAGAACCTCTTGTCATTTTACATGAAAAATACTCATCAGAAATAAGCACTTTTTTGTCTAATGGGGTATCCATTAACATTCTAAAATTATTCCACCCTCTATAAACTTGAAGACCTGGAATTGTTGGGAATACATCCTCTTGCAGAAATGAAGTGCCAGTCTTTGGCATACCTAAATGTAATATTAGATCTTTACTAGACATAAGAAATACGGCCTTTAAAAAATTTAAAATATAGAAAAACACCAAATAGAATAAACGAAACGGAAATAATCGATTTTATAAAAACATGAGCGTCTGCCAAACAAAAAGCTCCAGAAGTAAGAATTAGAACTGCAAAGAACCAATATAAAACATAATTGTTTAATGGTTGACACTCGCGGTAGTTCTTTTTTAACATCCCCCCGAATGAAAGATATGCCACTGAAAATAGCGTAGTAACGGCAGCAATCCAGTATCCAAAGATTGGAATCAGAGACAAATTCAAAACTAAATTAATAATAGCTGCAGTAAATGAAACTTTAGATAGTTCAGCTGTTCTTTGATTGAAGTTCAAGGTAATGGAAACATTTTGATACATGGTATTCATACTATAGCTCATGACACAAACAATTGCCAGAGAATACATATTACGTAACTCATAGTTGTTTACCAAAATATAAAACGCCTCTTTAAGCCAAAGTGAAACAAGGAAACAAAATAGCAAGGTAGCACCTTGAATCAGAAACGTTACTCTACGAAACTGCAATAATCCCTCCGTACTACCAATATCTCTTGACAAGATTTTATAAAAAAATGGTCTCACTCCTTTGGCTAACCCTGAAGCAAGCGAACCAGTATAGTTACCATAATTGTATGCGAAATTATACCTGCCAATATTTCCAGAAGGTATTGAATATACATCTAAAATGACTCGGTCTGAAGAATTTAAAATGAATGAGGCATATTTATGCGGAACCATTGGAAGACTAATTTTGAGATACCTTCTGTAAGTAGAACGATTAAATCTAAAAATTGGCATAAACCCTTTCTTTATTACAAAAAGATAAAAATACACTAACCCTGATAGTATGCTAGGAGTAGCAGTTGCAATTATCCATGCCATGTACCCTAATTTGTAATATACAATCCCTGTAAATGAGATTAAAATACCAATACATCCCACTATAATGGAAATGATGGTGACTGGAAGTGGTTTTCTTGAAAGTTGATAAAATCGTGAGCCTATGCTAATGATGGGTGTAAACAACAGGTCTGGTATTAGCATCAACGCTATGATTAACCATTTATTATGCTCTGCCTCTACTGGTATAATAAAACACAATAAAACTCCGAACGTCAATCCATAAACAATTCCCCATACGTAATAAAATGCAAGTAAATTCCTCCAAATTAATTTAAATCCCTTGGGGTGCTTATAGAAAGAATTTGCCAAAACAACAGACGTGCCTAATTCCCTTAAACCTGCAAGCAATCCTGAGTATGCGGCTATAATTCCCCAAACACCATAATCAAATTCTGTAAGGTATTTGGTGGTAATTGGCATTAGAAATAAACTAAAGACCATTGTAATCTTTGGTAAGATTGCATAAATGAAAGAATCAAAAAGAATCTTCTTAAGCATTCTTAGAAATTTTTAGCTCCATGCAAATCATATTTTTTAACTCATCTTTTGAAGAAAAGCATATTGAGCTATGCGAACCTAAATAATGAGGAGCAATCATTGAATTCTTAATGTTTTTTCCAGAATAAAGCAAACTTTTAAGACCACAATGAATTCTATCAAATACTGCAGTCGAAGTGACTGCAATTCCAATTTTGGTTTTAAAAAAGGAGCTAACCGAATTTTCATTACCACTTTCAAAATAGAAATTATTCTTCTTCAAAACATTCAAATATGGAGGATCTATTCCTTTCTTAATTAATTTTCTTTCATGTGGATGAGGGTAAATAGCTATTCGGGTAAAAGGAAACTCCTTTTTAAATTCAATTAATGCTTCAATAATCATTTGAAACGCCCAGTAGTAATCATTAAATTCTCTATTATTATCTAATAAAACAGATTTATTCGTTATCCTTAAATTCACCCCATTACGAGCCCATGACCCACTACTATATATCCCTACATCAAATTCAGTTTTACACTTAACTAAATTGTTAAAATCTTCTTCATTTTCTGGTCCCCATTCTGCAATTGAATTAACTATACAATGCTGTCTTTCCGTCAATATCCGCAACTCTTCTTTTTGAAACTTAGAGGCGAATTTTAAATCCACTTCAGGAGCAAATACATATCTGTTATTACAGTGAATGGGCGAACTGCTTGTAATCATTGTTGTTTTATACCCCAATTTAGCTGCTATTCTAGATACTATATATGACTCTGGCATCCAAATCTGAAGACAATATATATTTGTAGATTTATCCAGTAAGGAGATTTGTAATAAATAACTGAAAGAGTTCAAAAATCTATCTTCATCTTCCTTGATTGAGTTGTTAAATAAAGAAACAAAAGCAACCACATAAAATAAAAAGCATACAATGAAAATGCGGTAAATTACAATAATATTCATTTTGTCATAAAAACATTTATTTGGAGCACGGTCTATAAATAAAAACTCATTGTAGGGCGTATATTTTGCAAGGTATTTAGTTCTGTGTTTTTCTAAATGCTTTCCGCCACAATTGATAATTATTGGATTATTGGACTTTCTCTTTTTTAATCCTATAATAACAAGAAATATTATCCGTGTTATCCTCAAAACCAGACCAGCTTTCGCCTTCAAAGAATAATTCCCAAAAGAAACAAGATTATATCTTATTAAAATGCTTTTTTTTTCTGTAAGTTTTAAATTTCTTGTTTTAAAGAACAATTTTAACAGTAGATTGAACCTGTACATTTAATGTGCAACTATTATGGAGTGTATTTCTCCGATAGCATGAGGGAATTGAATGAATCTAGATGCTTTTAATTCTGGATTAAAAATCACTACTCCACAATCAATAGAAATATTGTTGGAAATCCCCATAACTTTAGAATAATTTCTATTCTTGCTCTGTCCAATGTAATAAAATCCATTTTTATAATCCAAACCTCTTGTAAATGCCGGGAAAGTTCCTTGAATGCTTAGGTTATTGAATCTTAGATGCCCGGGCAATGAATCTAATACATGAATAGCCCCATCATATATCTGAACATTGTGGGGCATGTACAGTCCTTGACAAATATCTCGTCTTCTTTCCCCATTTGTCAAATCAAATTCTGCTATACATCCGTCAAAAACATCATTCTTCCAGTTGCCAGTTGATGAGAACATTGATATATACAGACTGTTTCCTATGGAAAGGTTATCGTTACAATGGTGCATTGGTTCATTGGTAATCTCCTTTTTATTGCTGATTTTAATGGTTCTCAAAATATTAAATTCTCTATCCAACTCATAGGCACCATCTGTATAGGAACCTGTAATATAGAAATTCCCGTTAGACTCATTGTAAGAAATCCCATGTGCTCTTGAACCTTTTGGCAGTTTACTCATGTGCTCTACTTTGCCTCCCTTTAGCCTGAAAATACCGTTATCTGTATCTACAAAGAATACGTCATTACCCAATCTTGTAGCCCCATAGCAAGCTCCTGAATAGACTTTGGATAGTTTTACTTTATCTACCGCAACTTTACAATGATACAAACCTCCACCGGCTTGCGGTTTATCATCTTGTGGTACCGTACCACTGGTGAAATAAAATTCTGTTTTAATCTGTTCTAAGTCACTAATTGCCAGTAAATCATTTAAAATCGGCGAAATGGTAAAATCAATATTTTCCTCTAATCCTATTCCTCTTAGTTGCTCGGAAATATCTGAAATAGCTGTAGAGTTGATGATTACAAAATCTCCCTTTTGAATTTCGTTTGGAGACTTTATATCGATTCCTTCGTACTTTTCTCCTTGTAGATTTTTCGAGTTGTCTGCGATGAATGCCACCCTATCTCTACCTATTTTTCGAACTGTTTTTTTCGCAACATTACCCGATCCGAAAAGAACTATTCTGGTGTTTTTTATCTTGTTTAATTCTACAAATGATGTCTTATTCAGCATGATATCCCTTAGTTTTCTGTATAATATTTCTTTTTCAATTCTTCTGTAAGGTGAACCTCACCGTAAGTTCTTTCTATACCATCAATATCCGTCTTGCACCACTCATTGTTTTTGATGTACCAAACCTTAGGATCTCTAAAGGTATCTGCTACCTCATCAAATTCTTTTTCAGACCAACCAACATAATCTAACCAACGAAATAAATCTTTTGACTTTATGTGATCTCTCTTTAGCACTTCTTTCACACCTATTTCTCTGCTCATTAGTCCACCTCTGATATCCTTTGAAGTATGATCTGTAGCTCTACCGTATCCAAATTTCACCCACTTCATGTAATCATGGATCCCATTTTCATGCATGTCATCCAAGTTTGAAATTCCTCTGTAGGTTCTTTCAAATGGATTTATCGCTTCTTTGAAACCATATTTCTCAACCATCAACGGTCCGTGTTCGTTCGCATCCCACTTAAAGAAGTTCGAAATGTATATCCCACGGACGCCTACTCTTTCAATATCTTCATCAGTAGGGTATTTCCATTGAATTAATTCATGTTCAAAAATTTCATCTTTGTACTTCTTCGAAGCTTCAATCAAATCGTACCATTCGTATCCTCTTAGGTTGTGCTCATGCCTGTAACGGTATGTAAACTCTACCATATCTTTATAAGAGTGCATTCCTCCCAAATCCATAAATCCATGTTCACCCCAAACCATTAAGGGAATATTCTTTTCTACAGCAACACGAATCGGATAGGTAAATATTCCTGCGTGTGCATGCCAGTTCATATCTCCCATTAATCGCTGGGCAGTACGGTTCATTTTCTTTAGTAACTTAATACTGGGAGTAAAGAAAATGTGATCAGCATCAAACACTTCTCTCATGTTTAAAAGGTTATACATTCCTTCTTTGGTATAGTTATTTCCATGATACGTTACCAGTAAAGGGTTCAACCCATACTCCTTCATAATGTGAATCTGCCAATAACTATCCTTTCCTCCGGAAACAGGAATCACGCAATCATAGTAATTGTCTTTTGACTTATAATCTTCGATAAGGCTTTCGAACAACATTTTTCTTCGATCCCAATTGATCTCTGAAGATTCTTTATTTGTCAAACATCCAGAACAAACTCCTTCATCATTAAACTCCAACGGAACAGCAGAACTACTTATGTTTGTACAATTTTTACAAAACTTTACACTTGGTTTTTCCATCATCTGAAATTCAGGTTTTTCGTTTTCAATGTTTTCTTGCTTCTTGGGTATATGTTTTCTGTAAAATGAAACATATTTCCTGCGGCTATTCCGGACAGACTTTCCACTTTTGCAGCCATTTCGAAGTCAAATATATCAATTGCTCCTCCACAAGCTACAACAGGTATCTGAAAAGAATTAACAGTCTTTTTAATAGAACTTATATCATAGCCTTCTCCAACCCCATCGTTATCCATACTAGTGAGAAGTATTTCACCACAACCCAGCTCTTGAATATACGCTGCCATCTGCTCAAGGTTCTTGTCAATTTTTTCAGTGCCGTTTTCCATATAGAAAACCATTTCCCCGTTTTCTACTCTATAGTCTAATGACGCTATAATTGCTTGTGAACCGAAAAGCTCCACTGCTTGCTTGACCACTTCAGTATTCTTGTGAAGAATGGTGTTTACAATCACCTTATCTGCACCACTTTTTAGAAATCGTTTGATCGTTTCAAAGTCTCTTATTCCTCCTCCAAAAGACAACGGCATAAAACATTCTTTGGCGATCATCTCTAAGGCTTCATCAATTGAACTGATTCGCTTTACTTTATGATCATCTCTTCTACTGTCGTAGGACTTATCTCTGGAGATATCAATGTAAACTAACTCGTCAATATCCCATTGGTTATAGCGATTAACTTCGTTCACAACATTCCCAATGATTTTATGCTCCGTGAAATTTTCACTTCTTACAATTAGACCATTTTTGATATATAGAACAGGGATTAATCTTGTCTTAACCATGTGCAAGAATTTTTTTCAATAATTCTAAACCAGATTTTTGACTCTTTTCAGGATGAAATTGCAATCCGTAGATTTGATTGTTTTCTACAATTCCAGAGCAGTACTCAATTCCATAGGTAGTTTTAAACAACACATTTTTTTCATTTTTTGGATTACAATAAAATGAGTGAACAAAATAATAATCTCCATTAAGTTCTTCAAATTCTGGTTTCGTGGATTTAGTCTCATTCCATCCCATATGAGGAATTCGAAGATCAATCTTATCCTCAAAAGGCAATACATCCCCCTTAATCAAACCCAATCCTTTATGGTTTCCAAATTCATGACTCTCTTCAAGAAGCAATTGCATTCCCAGACAAATTCCTACGATTCTCTTCCCTTTCTGGGCGGCCTCCTTGATAGCATCTGCCATCCCAGAATAATTGAGCCTTTCCATAGCTTTCGCAAAGGCTCCAACACCAGGTAATATTAACGTCTCAAAATCAAAAAGTGCTTCTTTTTGATCCACCACTTTCACATCAAACCCAATGCACTTCAACGAATTTCTCACTGAAGTTAGATTTCCCATCCCGTAGTCTATTAAAGCAATACTCATGTTATCATTCATTAATTAAATCCCACATTACTCGGTCTCCCTTTTCTACATCGGTATTAACAGCCTTTCCAATGATATCTTTCAGATATTTTGGATGCATTCCAAATCCTGGACGCACTGAGCGTACATTTTGAGTTGTAATTTTTTCTCCTTCTTTAATATCTTCAACAAAGTAAAGTGACCTTGAAAAAACTCTTCCTTTCACCTGTTTCTCTGTGGGCGTATAATCAACCTTTCCTATTCCTTTCTCAGCATCTCTTACGGCTTCGACCATCTCCTTAAACTCTTGTTCGGTTATTGAAAAATCTGCGTCTGGGCCTCCCATAGCACGATCTAGAATGAAGTGTTTTTCGATAATCTTTGCTCCCATGGCTACTGCCACGATTGGCATTGTTGCCCCCATGGTATGGTCAGAAAGCCCAGGAACTATATTAAACTCATCCTTAAAATCTGTTATCATTCTCAGATTTGCTTCCTCCACAGGTGCAGGATAAGATGATGTGCATTTCAATAAACCTATCTGATCATTACCTACTCTTTTGCAAGCAACTAAAGCCAATTCGATGTCCTCTCTACTGGCTATTCCAGTAGATATTATAATCGGTTTTCCTTTCGATGCTGTATACTCGATCAAAGGTATATCTGTAATTTCAAAAGAAGCTATTTTATATGCTGGAACGTTTAGCCTCTCTAAAAAGTCTACCGCTGAATGGTCAAAGGGAGAAGAAAAACATAACAAACCTTCTTCTTTTGCTGTATCCATCAATTCTTTATGCCATTCCCAAGGTGTATAAGCCTCTTGATACAGATCGTGCAAGTATCTACCATCCCAGAGTGTACCATTTATCTTAAAATCATCTTTTTTTACGTCTAACGTAATAGTATCTGCTGTATAAGTCTGTAGTTTGATACAATTCGCACCAGAACGTTTTGCCGCACGTATGGTCTCTTTTGCAACCTCAATGTCGCCATTATGGTTGGCAGATAATTCTGCTATGATAAAGCATTGTGATTGCTCGTTTATTTCGAGATTCCCAATTTTCATTATCTGTAAATATATTTAAAGCTAGGGATATTATTTATTTCTAATGACGATTCTAACACAAACCCCGCACTTTCAAACGATCGAATAGAAGCATGATTATTTTCTCTAATGTAAGCACTGATCGATTCTCCTATTCTTTGATGAAATTCAAGAGCTGCCAATCGTAAGATTCGACTTCCATATCCCTTACCTCTACTCGAGGCTGCCAACGAAACGGAAATCACATTCTCATCTGGTTTTTGCTCTATTCTAACCTGACCTATAGAATCTTCTTTATCACTAAAAAGGAGCATTAATATCTTAGAATCGGCAACCTTTGATTCAAACCAATGGACATGATCTTTGTATTGAATTTCATCTGTTTGAAACGACTGACTTCTTACATATGGGTCATTGGTCCATTCAAAATATAGTTTAACATCGTTCTTCCTCGCCTCTCTATATGATATTAAAGCACCAGTGAATTGGGCATGAATCAACACGTCTTTGAACTTTCCATTAATGCAACAATGATCTTTGAGTCTTGCCTCTTCCACAAACCCTGCATTTTGCAAAACCGGGTAAAGATGAGGACGTACATCGAAAGCGTAAGTGAATATCTTTCTTAACTTCAGCTCATCAAACGCAACAAACCTCAACAATCTAAGGTAGTTACTCCAATAATCCTCAAATCTCTTTTCTTGCAATTCGGTATTCATCAGAAACGATACCTCACCATGCCTATCCATCCAGTTCATATGAACAAGACCTCCGTAACCAACCAATTCTCCATTATCTAAAAATGCAAATAGAATTTGTTTTGGCTGATCTTCTTGAAACAAACTGGCCACAACATTCAAATAGTAATTATCTTGATCTGCTCGGCTAAGTTTCTGATCTTGTCTCAAGTGGACCATTTGTTCGTTTCTCCAAGTTCGAATCTTAATTCGATCATTAAATCGAATGGGTACTAATTGAAATTCCTTGAAACGATACGTATCAATGTTCAATTTCTTATAACGTCTAGGAAACTCCATGAAGCAGTTTATATTTTAATTCGGCTAATTTCCAATCTCCTAAATTATCGATATCTTGAACCTTTCTATCCTCTAAAATCAATACGCCTGAATTATCAGAATAAATACGCTGATCCTCCTGAATTTTTTCTACATCAAGCCAATAAAACTGCCCGGCATCGTAAAAAGCAGGTTCTAAATCTTGTGAACGCGTATGTCTATATTCAGGATGAAACATGCCTATTTTTCCATTTGTAATCTTCAATGCTCTTTGGATAGGAGTGCTGTATAAGCAAACTGGGAATGTTGTATTATATCCTTCTTCCTTTAATAACTCAAAACATTTAGTTAAAGTTTGTTCTTCAACTAAAGGAGATGTAGGATAAAAACAACAGAGGTGTTCAAAATTTTTACCTTCAATTTTATAACTATCCAACACCTCCTTTATCACATCAATGGTTTCTGAAAAATCATGAGAGTTTTTTTTTGAACGCATAAAAGGTACTTTCGCCCCGAACCTTATTGCAATTTCTGCTATTTCCTTATCATCAGTTGATACCATTACTTCATCGAACAACTTTGAATTTAAAGCAGTCTGTATGGAATAGGCAATGATTGGTTTTCCTAAAAATTCTTTGATGTTTTTTCTAGGTATTCTTTTACTCCCGCCCCTAGCAGTGATGATGCAAAGATTACCCATTGATAAATTCTTTGATTTTTGAAATCACGAAATCTTGTTCCATTTCTGTTAGAGTCGGATACATAGGAAGACTCAAACAATGTTGATAAAAAGTTTCAGCATTCGTTAATTCAGCATCTTCATATCCGATCGATCGATAGTAGGGTAGGGTATGAACAGGGATATAATGAATCTGTGCATAAATCCCTTTTGATTTGAGGTGTTCATACAAACCTTTACGGTCATCTACTTCAATAACAAAAAGGTGATGCGCATTCAGTATCTTTTTGGGTAACGATTGATATTTTATTTTTCCTTCAAAAGCACGTTTATATTTACCAGCTATTTCATTTCTTCTTTCAACTCCTTTTGGATTTTTTGTAAGTTGAGTAATGCCCAAAGTAGCTTGAATATCAGTTAGTCGGTAATTATATCCTAATTCTTGCATTTCATAATACCAACCTCCATGATTATTTTCCATGTTTTCTTTAGAAATTCCATGAGTTCTAAGAAGTATGAGTTTGTCGTAAATCTTTTTTGAATTGGTCGTCACCATACCACCCTCACCACATGCTATGTGTTTAACGGGGTGAAATGAGAATACCGAACAGTCTGAATATTTTCCTTGACCGCACATTATTTTTTCTCCTAGTGTATTAATAAAATATCCTCCGGGAGCATGACATGCGTCTTCAACGATCCAAAGATCATATTCATTTGCTAATTTTCTAAATTCTTCTAAGTCTACGGGTAGTCCTCCAAAATCTACAGGAATTATCCCTTTAAAGAATCCTTTTGGTTTAGATTCTAATAATTCTTTGGTTTTTTCTAATGAAATTAAATAGGTATTTGGGTCAATATCCGCAAACCATACTTCAGCGCCAACAAATCTTGCACAATTTGCACTTGAAGCGAATGTAATAGGTGTAGTGATTATTCTGTCTCCTTTTTTAAGTCCAACACTTTTGACAGCCAAGTGAAGTCCCGCTGTAGCATTTGAAACTGCTACTGCATATTTTGAGCCAACATAATTTGCAAAATATTTTTCGAATTCATTCACCTTAGGGCCCTGAGTAAGAAAATCTGACTTTAGTGTTTTTATGACCTCTTCTATTTCGTATTGTTCGATATTTTGTCTCCCATAAGGAATTTTCATTATCTAGTCAATTTGAATATTTAAGTTTTCTTTAATAAGATTTCTGATCTCTTCTGTTTTAATCCATTGATCGTTTTTATCAGACGTATAAGAAAAACCCTCCTCAAGTTTTTTTGCCTTATGTTCTTTAATATATTCATTTAAGGAGAAGCTTGGGACCGTGGGTAAAATTACATAGTATTTGCCAATATCATATGAATTATAGGAGTCAGATGCCGTAATCATTTCCTCATGAATTTTTTCTCCGGGTCTGATACCAACAATTTCTTTTTTACAACTGGGACCTATAGCATCCGCCACATCTGTAATTTTATAGGATGGGATTTTAGGTACAAATAATTCCCCTCCCCATGCATTTTCAAGCGCATGTAATACGATATCAACACCTTCCAATAGCGTAATGTTGAATCTTGTCATATTGGGATTAGTAATTGGAAGTACTCCTGTATCTTTTTTCTTATTGAAGAAAGGAATAACAGAACCATTAGAACCCATTACATTTCCATATCGAACTACGGAGAATTTTATATCATGACCACCAGAAAAGTTGTTGGCAGCTATAAAGAGTTTGTCAGACGTGAGTTTTGTTGCTCCATATAAATTAATCGGAGCACAAGCTTTATCAGTACTGAGAGCAACTACACGTTTCACATTTGTTTCAAGGCATGCTTGAACAAGATTTTCTGCCCCACCAACATTTGTTTTTATACATTCATCTGGATTATACTCGGCAATATGGACATGCTTCATTGCTGCAGCATGAATAACGTAATCCACTCCATTTAAAGCTCTTTTTAAACGGTCGTAATCTCGAACATCTCCTATGAAAAACCTTAATTTTGGATATTTTTCTTTGGGAAATTCTTGAGCCATAACAAATTGTTTTTGCTCATCTCTTGAATAAATAACAATTCGAGTATGTGGATAATTTTTTAATATTTTTTTAGTGATTGCTTTTCCAAGAGAACCTGTTCCACCCGTAATTAAAATTGATTTGTTTGTCATTTTTTTATTTAATTATCGTCCAATCTGTAGGGAATGTCAAATTGAGATGTTTATAATTTTTAATATTTGTTTTCTGCCATAAACTTTATAAGTCAATTTTCAAAAGACTTCTTTTCGGTTTTATGATTTTGTCCCAGTTTTTGTCGCTCATATTAAGCTACTAATTAAAAAGGTCCGTTTTTTTTAAAACTATTGTCATTCCCAGTTCTTTAAGCTCTGCTTTTATATAATTATTTGAAATGGATTTAATAGAGGCGTTCTTTCCCTTAATCTGACCCTTGATAATGTCAATTTCATCTCCAACTTTTAATGGTCTAATTTCAAATTCTTGTGCTTTGTCTTTGGTTATTATTCCTTTAAGAGTATCGATTTCAGACTCTCTTACAATTGCTGGTTTCCCAAGCCAAAATATATAGTTTAATACTGAAGAGTCAGTTAAAGGAATGGCGCGTTTTTTTTCTGTTGTTTTTATAAATAAATAAGAGGGCAATAACGGCGTTGATACTTTTTTTTTTCTGTCGCTCCACTGCTTTAATGTTGTTTTCATAGGACAGTATACTTCAAATCCATTTTGGGTTAACCTTTCTAGTGCTTTAATTTCGTGCCTTGGCTTTGTATAAAGAACATGCCATTTACTATTTTGATCGGTTTCTTTCATTTAATCTTTTTCCCAAATCAGTAGTTGATTTTCATTTTGACTTTTTTTTACAAACTCTTCTTCTGTGTATGCTATATAGCGTATTTTTCTTTCTATTATTTTTTCTGTTTTTTCTATAACTTCCGTTAAATAATTTTTATTGATTTTTCCTACTAGTATAATGTCTACTAAATCGCAATTTCTTCCGTCGGCTAACTCTCCTGTTAAATATATTTTAATTGGTTCCCCAAGGCCTCTTAAAATATTATCTATAACTACA